>Ga0335072_10001019_pt1 | contig 48115 bp, 43 predicted proteins | sample Lox_Sample_21_FD_206725 | JGI IMG/M metagenome (GOLD analysis project Ga0335072, IMG submission 206725) | Soil microbial communities from Loxahatchee National Wildlife Refuge, Florida, United States - Lox_Sample_2.1 | ecosystem: Environmental > Terrestrial > Soil > Wetlands | place: USA...
GGGTCATGGTGCCGCAACGGCCTTTCTTGATCGGCAGGCCGGGCTGGGTGCGGTCCAGCGCCTGAATCTGGCTCTTCTCGTCGGCGCACAGCACGATGGCGTGCTCGGGCGGATTCAGATACAGGCCGACGATGTCTTCCAGCTTCTCCGTGAACTGCGGATCGCGGCTGAGCTTGAAGGTGCGTACCAGATGTGGCTTCAGTCCATGGGCGTGCCAGATGCGGCGCACCGTGGCCTCGCTGATGCCCGCCGCCAGCGCCATGGAGCGCGTCGACCAGTGGGTGGCGTTAGCGGGCTTTTGATGCAGCGTCATTTCCACCACTCGTTTCACTTGCCCATCGCTGATGGTGCGCGGCTTACCTGGCCGAGGCGCGTCCTTCTGAAGAGCCGCGATGCCGCCTGCCAGGAAGCGACTGCGCCAACGCGCTGTCTTCTTCTCCGTCAGGTTCATCCGTCTGGCAATCTGCTTGTTTTCCATACCATCGGCGGCCAGCAGCACGATGCGCGCCCGTTCCACCAGTCGCGCCGGCATGGAACGAGCCCGCGCCATCCGCTCCAGGGCTTGTCTCTGTTCCGGGTTCAGGGCAACCGCCGCGGCAATCCGCATACTATATCGTCCTCCATAGTATGGACGCGCTGCGGCAATAATAGTCATCATTTCCGACGCACAACACTAGAGAATGAGATGAGTGTTTACTTGACGCAGGTAACCAGAACCTGTAGTGTTTCTGTTCGTGAAGGATTATCCGCGAGATCTGCTAGATGTGGAGGCCCGCTTTTCGACCGAGGCGGCCTGTTGGGAGTATTTGTTCCGGCTTCGTTGGCCAGCGGGATTTTGTTGTGATCGCTGCAGAGGATGAAGCGCATGGCCGGCGTCGCGCGCCCGCAATGACAGATGGGAATGCGCGTTCTGTCATGGCCAAGTGGCGCTGACGGCAGGGACGATTTTTCAGACAGCCGTTTACCGCTGACCCTGTGGTTTCGGGCGGCGTGGTGGGTCACCAGCGAGAAGAATGGCGTCAACGCAATGGGATTGTAGCGCATTCTGGGGCTGAGAAGCTACAAGACGGCTTGGACGCTGCTGCACTAGCTGCGTCGTGCCATGGTGCGACCGGGCGCGTGCCGCCGCTCTGTCAAAGACGAGACCCTGGCCGGCGCCGAGGCCGATGAGGCTTACGCAGGCGGCGAAGAGGAAGGATCTAACGGACGGCAAACAGAAGTCCAAGGCCATGATTGCGGTTGCGGCCGAGGAAGACGGGCGCGGCATTGGTCGCATCCGCATGCGACGCATTGCTGACGCTTCGGCCGACAGCCTGATGCCGTCCATCGAGAAATCCGTCGAACCGTGTAGCGTAGTCCATACCGGCGGCTGGCTGGGCTATCTGCTGCTCAAGGGCAAATGTTACAGGCATGAGGTCACCTACCTGAAAGGAAATTGCAAATCTGCTTCTGAGCTGATGCCGCGTGTTCATCTCGCCGTCGCGCTGCTGAAACGCTGGCTGCTGGGGCCCATCAGGGAGCAGTGAGCCTGGAGCATCTGGATGCCAATCTCGATGAGTTCGCTTTCCCTTTCAACCGCCGCAAATCTCTCGGCCGCGGCAAGATCTTCTACCGTCTGCTCGGACAGGCCGTTGCCGTCGAGCCGGCTCCCTACAAGTCGCTGGTCAAATGCTCCACGCCCGCGCATTTCTGAATCCACAAGATGTTGGGGTCACCTGCGTCAGGTAAATACCTGCCTGCGCAGAATATCAGTGGATGGGTATTGAAAATAGCGTCTCCGTGGCGCACGAGAAGCATTTGCTGCGCCGAATCGCCGAATTCAGGTATCACGAGTTGCCTGTTTGCGGCCACGACTGACAAACGTCCGCGCGTCCGTCCAGCGGTAGAATTCATATGGGAGCTTCTAGAATGCGAGTTCTATACAGCTTTCCTCACAAATTGGGGGCTGGTAGGATCTGCTACATTGCGTGGGAACAGGTCAATGGTTTAGCAGCGGCCGGAGCCGAAGTGTTGGCTTTCCCGGGAGTTCTCCACCGTGAAGTAGCATCCGGTGTTGTAGTACGACCTACACTAGCCCGAGGACATCTTCGAATCCCATATAAGCTCACGGGAATGATGCGCGCGTGTGCGATTCACGACTACATTGTCGCGCGGCGCTTGGAAAGACTGGCAGGCAAGATTGACATCGTGCATGCTTGGCCCTTGGGCGCGTTGCGAACTTTGCGCACCGCCTCGCGGTTGGGAATTCCAACCGTTGTGGAGCGCCCAAACTGCCACACTGCTTTCGCCTATGAGGTGGTGCAGAAAGAATGTGAACGTCTGGGCGTGGTGCTGCCACCAGGAGTTGAGCATGCCTTCAACGAACGTGCGCTGCATCATGAGGAACAAGAATACGAGGCGGCCCACCGCATCTTATGCCCTTCTGAGTTTGTAATGAAGACATTCATGGATCGCGGGTTTACGAGTGAAAAGCTGGTGCGTCATATCTATGGATTCGACGAAAAGCGTTTTTTCCCGCGCCCAACACCACGCGAACCCGGAAAAAGTCTAACGATGCTCTTTGTGGGCTTTTGTGCTGTGCGAAAAGGAGTGCATTTTGCTCTGGACGCTTGGCTAAGATCAGGGGCGTGCGGGAATGGTCGATTCCTAATCGCAGGTGAATTCTTGCCGGCCTACAAAGAGAAGTTAAAGGACATGCTCTCCCATCCAAGCGTAAGGGTCCTTGGCCATAGAACCGATGTCGCGGATTTGATGCGCCAAAGCGACGTTTTAGTTCTGCCGAGTATCGAGGAGGGATTTGGCTTGGTATGTGTAGAAGCTATCGGCAGCGGATGTGTACCGCTCGTCTCGAACGTGTGCACGGATGTTTGCAGGCATCAGGAAAATGCGCTTGTTCACGATGTTGGCGATACGGCCATGTTATCTCGTCACATTTCGATGCTTCATGACGATCGTTACGTGTTGGACCGATTGCGCGCTGGATGCTTGGCGACCGCTCCTAGCGTGACCTGGGCTGCTGCGGGAGTTCGACTCCTTGCGACCTACAAAGAGGTTGTGGCGAACTCCTCAATATCTCGCATACCGGTTTTGAGCAATCGCTAAGTACTGAACGATTATGGACTTTTCAATCGTAATCGTAACTTGGAATGGGCGAACATTCGTTGCAGAATGCTTGCAATCGCTTGCTGCGCAGACCGAAGACGCGAGCTTGGAGATTATCGTTGTTGACAATGCGTCGACGGACGGTACACCAGAGATGATTGCCCGCGATTATCCAAGTGTGCGGCTCGTGAGAAATCATGAAAACCTTGGATTCGCCAAGGCTAACAACATTGGTATCGGGATCGCCAGCAGAAGGTATGTTCTCCTAGTCAATTCGGATGTGAACGTATTACCGGGGTGTCTAGCGAAGATTCACGCGTTTCTGGAAGAGCACCCATCTGTGGGTCTTTTGGGTCCACAAATGCTCGGGCACGACCGAGAAGTGAGGCGGTCATGCATGCGGTTCCCGACTCTCTGGAACACATTTTGCAGAGTGAGTGCACTGGATAGAGTTCTCCCTGGGTCTCGACTGTTTGGCGGAATGCTGATGAGGGATTTCTCTCATGATCGTCTGCAAGACGTGGATGTCCTAAACGGGTGGTTCTGGGCAACGCGATTTGAGGCTTTGCGCCAGGTCGGACCGCTTGATGAACGCTTTTTCTTCTATGGGGAAGATGTCGACTGGTGTTATCGTTTCCATTTGGCGGGATGGGGGGTGGTTTTTTATCCCGCAGCCCAAGCAATTCACTATGGCGGTAGCAGTTCGGCGAATGCGCCAACCCGATTCTACGTAGAGAGGCATAAGGCTAATCTCCAGTTCTGGCGGAAGTATCATCGGGGACATGGTCGCATCGCCTTCACAGCTATGATGTTGCTGAATGAATGCTTGCGAACTGTTGGCTATGCCGCCGTGTGGCTATTGCCATCTCAACGTAAGGGCGCCGAGCACAAGATAGAGCGAAGCGTCGCGTGTTTACAATGGCTAGTCTCGTTACCGTTATGTGACGGCGAATGAGTCTTTGGCGGTCGGCTCTGGACGTCGTATGACCAATTCCTTATCTACCGACAGACTCAGCAGTTCCTACGTTCTCATTACTGCGGCCTATAACGAGGAAGCATGCATTGATGGCACGATAAGGGCGGTCTTGTCGCAGACACTTCAACCTGAGAGATGGGTGATCGTTAGCGATGGGTCTGCGGACGGTACGGACGAGATCGTGCGTTCTTACACAGAAGAGCATAGCTTCATCAGGCTCGTTCGCCGGGAAAGGGATGGATCTCAAGGCTTCGCATCAAAGGTCTTTGCGCTTCATACGGGACTAGAACGTCTTAATGGCGTTGCTTATGACTTCATTGGTCATCTGGACGCCGACATAACCTTTGCTCCGTCGTATTTCTTCGAATTGCTTCGTGTGTTCGGTGAACACCCTCTTCTTGGGCTTAGCGGCGGTACGTTGCTCGAAAGAACTCAAGGCAGTTTTGTGCGTCGAGGCACAGGAACCTTGACCTCCGTTCCGGGCGCAGTGCAAATGTTTCGGCGTGCCTGCTATGAAGATATCGGAGGTTTTATTCCTATCCCTTATGGTGGAGAAGACTGGTATGCGGAAGTAGCTGCACGAATGAAGGGTTGGCAAGTTTTGAGCGCTCCCGACATAGTGGCTTATCACCAACGTTCTACTGGAGAAGCAACGGGACGGTTGCGATATTTATTCCGCCAGGGATTCATGGATTATGCGTTGGGCAGCCATCCCTTATTTGAGGCCGTTAAGTTACTCGGACGTATATCGGAAAGACCGTTCGTTATGGGCGCAACCGCGAGATGGATAGGCTTCGTCGTTGCCCATCTCACTACCGACAGGGCCGTGTCCAAGGAATTCATGAACTTTCTTCGAAGTGAACAGATGCGCCGCTTGGTATCGCATTTCTGAACGCGACTGGCAGTGCTTGCAATCTCACTTCCCGGAATGGTCACTGACGAGGAAGCGAAGACGAACACGAGTAGTGACATCGTTCTGCGTGGGAAGCGCGCTTCACTGCAGCACCCTACCGCGGCTGTGCGAAGGCAATGCTGAGATTCTGAGATTTGGACATTTAGCGGATCGTTTCTGCTACCTGGCGGCGCATCACTCTCCGCAGGTCGCTGCACGACCTGCTTCTCGATTCATGTACTCTATCGCGCGGCTATTTCCGAAGGGTTCCCGTCGACAAGCTGCTTTCCGACAATACGCAAGACGGAGTGTTCGCGAAAAGGCTATTCTCCCTGACTGTCTTGGAGTTGTGGCGCTGCCATTTTGTCGATCGGGACGCTTCTGCACGAGACGTCTCGGCACTCGATATAAATGTTTTCGGTTCTCTGGCGCTCACTACACTTCGTAGCTAATCGCTTCCCGACATCATGAGCATCCATCGCGAGCCCCTGGTTAGTGTCGTAACCCCGGTCTACAACAACGATCTGGATCTAGAGGAGTGTATCCGCAGCGTGATTGGGCAGACCTACACGAACTGGGAATACATCATCGTCAATAACCACAGCACGGACAAATCTGGCGAGATCGCTACTTCCTTTGCCGATCGTGACCCGCGCATTCGCGTCACACATCCTTCTGAATTCCTGCCTGCGATTGCAAACCACAATTTTTCTCTTCGGCAGATTTCCGCGACCAGCAAATACTGCAAGGTAGTTTTTGCGGATGACATGATTTTTCCAGAGTGCATCGAGAAGATGGTCGCAGTCGCAGAAGCTCATCCGTCGTGCGGCGTTGTTGGAGCTTATGCGCTACAGGGCAACAAGATCCTGGGGGCGCCTTCTCCATATCCGAAGACGCTGATTCCCGGATCCATGGCCTGCCGGCAACACTTGCTGTACGGGACATATATGTTCGGTACAGCGACCTCCGTCCTCTACCGGGCCGACCTCATTAGAAGTCGTGCGCATTTCTACAATGAAGCCAATGTTCACGCCGATTTTGAGGTGTGCCTGGAGGTTCTACGCACTACAGACTTTGGCTTTGTGACTCAGATTCTCACGTATACAAGAGAACGTCCGGGATCTCTGACTTCCTACTCTTCGGATCTGCACACGTACGTGGCGGGGCGTCTGCATGGCCTTGTGACCTATGGCCACGACTACCTGTCAGATACTGAATATGCTGCGTGCACGAGACGCTTGATGGAAGACTACTACAATTTTCTTGCCGTGAATGCTCTGCAGGGGCGCTGGGAGAAGCGCTTCTGGGAGTATCACTGCGCGCGGCTCGTAGAAGAAGGCTGCGCCCTGCGGTGGGGGCATCTTGCCAAGGCCAGCGCCAAAAGAATTCTGCGAGCCATCTTGAATCCTGCCGAAACTCTGCAGAAACTCCGCACCGCGCTGCGGTGATCTAACCCCCTGAATCCGTCCAATTTGGAATACGATTTGGACGAAGGAAAGGGGAAAACCGGATGAGCAAGAGCCGTCACACGGAGGCGCAGATCATTGCTGCGCTGAAGCAGGTTGAAGCGGGCCGCACGATGGCGGACGTGGCTCGGGAGCAGGGTGTGAGCAAGCACACGATCTATGTCTGGAAGGCGAAGTATGGCGGCATGGAAGTGAGCGAGGCCGAAGAGGTCAAGCATCTGCGCGACGAAAACTCGCGACTGAAGAAGCTGGTTGCGGATTTGAGCCTGGACAAGGACATGCTGCAGTCGGTGATCCGAAAAAACTCCCTGGGCTCGTAGAGCGGCGATCGGAAGTGCGGCGCTTGCTGGCCGAGTTCAAGGCCAGCGAGCGCCACGTCTGCGAGCTGATGGCGGTGCCAAGATCGAGTGGCCGGTATCGGAGCCGGAAAGACGATAGCCAGCTTCAGGAGCGGCTGCGCGAACTGGCGCGTGAGCATCCACGTTTTGGCTATCGGCGTCTGCAGTTGTACCTCCACAGGGAAATGGGAGTGAACCACAAGAAGGTTCAGCGCGTGTATCGCGAACTGGGCCTTACCGTGAAGCGCACGCGGCGCAAGCATCTGCGGCGGACGCTTCAGCCACGGCCCGTGCTGACGGCGCCCAACCAGGAGTGGGCTCTGGACTTTGCCAGCGACGTTACGGCCGCTGGACAGCGCTTCCGCGTCCTCGGCGTGATCGACAGTTTCACCCGGCAGTGTCTGGCACTGGAAGTCGCGACGAGCTTCCCAGCCGGCGCGTTACGCGCGTGCTCGAACGGGCGATTGCAGCACACAGAGAGCCGCAATCGATTCGCAGCGATAATGGCCCCGAACTAACCTCTCGTCATTACCGGGCGTGGGCCATCGAGTGGAAGATCGATCTGTTGCTCATCCGGCCGGGCAAGCCGAAACAGAACGGCGGCCGCTTTTGCCGGGTAGATAAACAGGCTTCTGCATCAGGCAAGTTCCCTCGTCGGCCAGAAGCGGCCGGGCCGCAGACAGCGTGCTTTATGGGACCCCTGGTGTGCCCTCAAAGATGTTTGAGCGTCGAGGACATAGAACCACGTTCCTCCTAGTCGTCTAGGGCTACCGTTCAGAGGAGAATCTCCGTGCGGCAGCGAAAAAGAAGGTAGACATCTATGCGGCTACCAGCAAACTAAAGCGCAATCAGTTTTCGCCGCCCTGCCCGCGGGGAGGGATTCCGAACTCAGTGACCCCGGTCGATAGGATGCGGTGCAACTTCATGACCCAGCCAGGCCGCGCCATCTATCCTCTGCGTAAATCCATCGTCGAACTGGTCTTTGAGCAAATCAGACAGGCGCAAGGATTCCGTCACTTCCTGTTGCGGGGCTACCAGAAGGCGCAGGGCGAGCGGGCGCTGGTGTGCACCACCCACAACCTACTGAAGCTGTACCGGGTCTCCACGGCCTAACCGGGATGTGCAGGCCAAGATTATCGGCGGCAAAGACGTTTGCAACCGGAAATCGCCTTCGGTACGACAATAGCCGGCAACCGAACACCGAATCAACCCGCCGCTCTAACAATCCGATGCCTTCAACAGTTACTCAGACACACTCCTAGATCGGCGGAACTCCGCGTATACGGGCTGACATTATGAATATCTGCATGATTGCATACACGTTCTACGAAATTGATCATCGCGTGCGCCGTTATGCCGAGGCTCTGGCTGAACGTGGGGACCGCGTCGACGTCATGGCTTTGCAGCGTACCAACGAGCCCAGGGTGGAAATGATCAATGGTGTCCGCCTGTTTCGCATTCAACACCGCTCCGTGAACGAAAAAACTAAGCTTGGCTACCTGGCCAAGATTTGCCTGTTCACGGCTCGTGCTTTTGCATTTGTCACTCGCGGGCATTTGCGGAATCCCTACCAGTTGATCCACGTCCACTCCATTCCGGATTTCGAAGTTTTTGCCGCTGTGGTTCCGAAACTGACCGGCGCGAAGATCATCCTCGACATCCACGATGTGGTTCCAGAGCTATACGCCAGCAAGTTCAAATCCGGCAATAAGTCCCTGGGGTTCAAAATGCTTGTCTCCCTTGAGCGCTTGTCGGCCCGGTTTGCCGACCATGTGATCATCGCGAACCATATCTGGCAGGAACGGATCGAGCAGAGATCGGTCCCGAAGGGAAAATGCACGACGCTCCTCAATTTTGCGAATACGCGACTGTTCCAGCGCCGCGCTCCAAGATGCCCACGTGATTGCTGCATGATTCTTTACCCGGGCAGTCTCAGTTATCACCAGGGGCTCGATCTCGCCGTCAGCGCGTTCGCGGAGATAGATAACCTGGTACCCGAGGCGCAGTTGCATATCTATGGAAGCGGTGATCAGTTTGACAACCTCAGGCAACTGATCGCTGAGCTGGGGTTACAAGGCCGTGTTGTTCTCAGTGAGCCTGTGCCCGTCGAGGAGATTATTCGCCTCATGGAGAATGCCGCCATCGGCGTCGTCCCCAAGCGGAAGGACGGCTTTGGCAACGAAGCCTTCAGCACGAAGATCTTCGAGTTCATGGCCATGGGAGTTCCGGTCATCGCGCCAGATACGATGATTGACCGATACTATTTCAGCGACGCTGTCGTGCGCTTCTTCAGCGCAAACGACGCGAATAGCTTGGCTGAAGCCATGTTGGACCTCATCAAGCATCCCGAACACAGACGAGAGCTGACCGCCAACGCCAGCCGGTTTGTTCAGGCGTACACGTGGGAGGCACACAAGGATATCTATCTCAGGCTCGTGGATGATTTGGTGAAAGCGCGGCCCCACAGTCGCCAGGGTGGCCATCCGGATTCGGCGGCAGATTCATTTGCGGAAGAGGTCAGGCAGGAAAAGGCCTCCGCGGTTGCATACGAGGATTGAGATTCATCCCCAATGATTGCATGACAGCGTCGGCTCCCTCTGATGAGTAGACTGGTTGCTGCTAAACGACCGTCGAGCTCGGGAGAAGGAGCCGAGCATGATGATTATAGGCTGCGATTTCCATCCCCGATTTCAGCAGATCGCGTTTGTGGACGATGAGACGGGGGAGTGTGGAGAGCTTCGCTTGAGCCATCCCCAAGAAGCCGAGCGATTTTACCGGTCGTTGGCAGGTAAGGGTGCGCGGATCGGGATGGAGGCGACGGGGAGCTATCGCTGGTTCCGTTGTCTGATGAGCGAACTGGGCCACGAGCTTCTGCTGGGCAACGCGAGCCTGATCCGGGCCTCGTGTGTACGCAAGCAGAAGACGGACAAGCGGGATGCCAGGCACATTTTGAGCCTGCTGGTGGAGGATCGATTTCCGGCGGTCTGGCAGCCTGGTTTGGAGAATGAGGAACTGCGCTATCTGCTGCAGCACCGGGCGAAGCTGATACGGCTGCGGTCGCAGGTGAAGAACCAGCTGGATGCGATGGCCAAGAACGAGGGGCTGTTGCGGACGCGGGTGTGGTCGTCGCAGCGGCGGGAGGGGATCGAGGGATTGCCGTTGACGGGCTGGCTTGGCCGGCGGCGAACGGATCTGTTTGGCGTGCTGGATGAGCTGGAGCATCGGATCAAGCCGTTGGACGAGGCGGTGGAGGCGGCAGCGGAGAGCCACCCCCAGGCGCGATTGCTGATGACGCATCCGGGTGTGGGTCCGGTGGTGTCGCTGGCCTATGTGCTGACCATCGGGGACTGGCAACGGTTCCCGCGGGGCAAGCAGGTAGGCAGTTATCTGGGTCTGATTCCGGCCGAGGCCTCCAGCGCCGACAAGCGGCGGCTGGGCCATATCAGCAAGCAGGGCAACGCCGAGTTGCGCTGGTTGCTGGTGCAGGCGGCGATCACGGCGCAGCGATACGATCCGAGCTGGCATCGGCAGTATGTGCGGCTGTCGATGACCAAACATCATGGCGTAGCCAAGGTGGCCATCGCGCACAAACTGGCAGTAAGGCTGTATTGGATGTTGCGCTCCGGACAGGATTACCGGCAAGTGATGGAGCGCGGCTCGCACGTGGGGCAGTCCGCCGAGTCCCGTGGTTCGGTTCATGCCGACCCTATGATTGGACGCCCCGCCTCTTCCCGGTGAGGGAGGAGTTCGAACAGGAAATCATGGAGCGGTGCCGGGCCGAATACATGGTTGATGGAGTCTTGAGGACGGCCATCGAAGATGATTGAGTTTCAACGCGCGAGTTCGAGTCGTTTAGCGATGCAAGACGGTTTTCCAGCCATGGTTCGAATCTCAGAAAGAACGTCCGAGATTCGAACCAACTCCAATGGTGGCCGTGGCCGGGACGGTGTCAAGGGTCGAGATGAACGCCAAAGTGCGGCGCCCTTGACACCGTCCCGACCACCACGGGAAGCTGTCTGCGTTTTTCAGTTGACACCAGGGGGCGCTGTCATACACGGGACTTAATGAGGAGAGCGGGTGTGCGAGCTGTGCGGGTTGGACTTTTTGGACGTTTTGGATCGGGCAACTTTGGAAATGATAGCACGCTCCAGGCGATCCTCTTTCACGTGCGTCGCCTGGCTCCCGCTGCCGAAGTCACCTGTATCTGTACGGCACCAGAAGCTGTTGCATCGGAATACGGGATCGGGGCTCAGCCGATACGCAGATCCGCGGCCCATCGGAGCCCTTCCGGCAGGCGCCCGAGTAAGGCGGTCGGGAAAGCACTTTCTAGCGCGTACCGTGAACTTTGCAGGTGGGCCGACTGCATTCGCATCGTCCGCAAATTCGATGCGCTGATCGTTCCCGGAACCGGGCTGCTGACCGATGCCTCCAGCCTGTTCGAAGCCGGACCGTATGACCTGTTTCGGTGGTGTCTGGCAGCAAAGGTGAGCCACCGCAGAATCTGCTTTGTCAGTGTTGGCGCGGGGCCCTTTTTTACTCGCAGGGGAAAATGGATGGTTCGATGGAGCCTGGCCATGGCGGATTTCAGGTCCTATCGTGACGAATCGACATTGCAGATCCTTCGCAAAATTGGATTCTCCTCCGCACGCGATCGCGTTTCTCCGGATCTCGCATTCAGCCTGCCTGACGCTCTTCTGCCGAATACCCGAGCCTCCGTGGTGAGGCCCTCAATCGTCGCTGTCGGAGTGATTCAGGACACGGGACGGTATAGTTCGGGTGGGACCCACCGCGGTATGTATTTGAAATATCTGGAGAGCCTGGCGGCATTCGTTCAATGGCTTGTAGTCAACGGCAAGCGGGTTAGGCTTGTTACCGGTGATCTAGGAGACAGGGAAGCGGTGGAGACCTTTTGTCAGATTCTCCAGGCACGTTTTGGCCTGGAAGCAAACACGTGCGTCGTTGATGAACCCTTGCTCTCAGCTCGGGACGTGGTCTCGCAACTGGCCATTACCGATCTGGCTATAGCAACCCGTTTCCACAATCTTGTGCTGGCGCTCTTGCTCAATAAGCCGACGATCTCAATCTCGTTTCATCCCAAATGCGCCTCGCTCATGAATCAGATGGGTCTCGGCGAGTATTGCCGCGACATCAACGATGTGACGGCTCAATGGCTGATCGATCAGTTCTGCCGCATGGAGGAGAGGATGGCAGAGCTGAAAGACGTGATTGCGACCAGAGCGAAGGTCTTTCGCGACGAGCTCGACATCCAATATAGAGATATCTTCGTTGGGCTTATTACCGCTTAGAGATTATCCATAAATAGTGTTTAGGTTGAGTCTCCCGGCGGATTATTTTGTTTGTGGCAATCGGAGCCAGGCGAAGATAGGGCTCAAGATGGCTTAGGTCAAGTCTTGGGTGATGTCGGACGAGTTATGGAGCAGGATTGAGCCGCTGGTTCCGGTGCGGCAGCGGCAGCAGAAGCGCAAGTACCAGCGCAAACCCGGAGCTGGCCGCAAGCCGACGCCGGCCCGACAAATATTCTCGGCAATTGTGTACGAGCTTCGGACCGGGTGTCAGTGGAAAGCGCTGCCTAAAGAATATGGCAGCGCCAGCGCTGTGCATGCCCATTTCCAACGCTGGCAGCAGGATGGCTTTTTCATGGCGATCTGGAGGGCTGGTTTGGCCGAGTACGACGAGATGGAAGGCATTGCGTGGAAATGGCAGATCGTCGATGGGGCGATGAACAAGGCTCCCTTGAGGCAAGAATGCGCGGGGCCGAATCCCACCGACCGGGGGAAAAAAAGGACGCAAGCGAAGCCGCCTGGTCGACGGGCGTGGCATCCCGCTGTCGCTCGTCGCCAGCGGAGCAAACATGCATGACTCCAAGCTGCTGGAACAAACTTTGAAGGAATCGTCTGCCCTCGTCCCAGGCCGCGAAAAAAGCCCACCGAGACACTCTGCGTGGACGCCGAATACGTGGGATATTCGGTGCTCGTCACCAGTCGCAAGCAAAACTACGAACTGAACCTGAAGACACGAACCCAAGAGCGCGAACAAAAGCTGAGCCATCCCAAACACGAAGCCAGGCGGTGGGTTGTGGAACGAACCCACTCCTGGTTCAATCGTTTCCGCAAACTTCTGGCCAGCTTCGAGAAAACCGAAGCCAGCTACCTGGCTCTTTTGTCCCTCGCTGCGGCTCAAATCTGCTGGAGGCAGATTATCTCTATTTACGGATAAGCTCTTAACCTCTCGTATAACCGATTTGTTTCCGACTTGGAGAAGCACACGTGCCCTATACCTATTCCCTTCCTCAAACCCCATCGTTCATCGGCGAGGGCCTGCGCGGCTTTGACTTCGGTCCGCTCGGGCAAAAGCGAGTCGAAGTGAGCCGCATTGAGGTCACCGAAGGACACGACACCTTTATCATCAGCAGGAAGATCACCCGCACCTACTACGTAGTTGAGGGTGCGGGGTACTTCATCATCGCTGGTGAAAAATATCCTGTGGGTCCGGACACAATTGTAGAGGTGCCGCCCAGGGTCGAATTTTCGTATTCAGGGAAAATGACCCTGATCCTTTTATCGCAGCCACGATGGTTCAGGAACAATGACAAGCACACCAGATGGAATCCTGACGTGACGGGGCCGAGGCGTGAGTTCGGCGCGGAGCCTTGGCTGTCACGCATCGGGAACCAGGAGATTTTCGGGAGATCGCCTGTGAGAACATTTTTGCGGCTCAATCAAAAAGTTTGGGATAAGCTGCCGGCAGCTCTTACCCTGCGTCAGCCCATACGTTGCTACGGCCGGTTGCTCAACCTGATGGCGCAGACGATGACAAACCGGCAGCAGGCGTTTACCACCTATTTCCTCCGCAACCGAGCGGAGTTGAAACTCATTAGCCGACTGCTCGACGGAACACCCGGGGGCGCCACGATTCGAGTCGCGGTGTTGGGATGCAGCACCGGACCGGAGGCTTACTCGGTCGCCTGGAAAATTCGGAGTGCTAGGCCGGACTTGAAGCTGGTGCTGCACGCCGCTGACATCTCAGGACAGGCCATCGAATGCGCACGGCAGGGCATCTACTCATCCGATAAACCGCAGCTGACGCGTTTTTCCGTCTGTGCGGCACTCGGTCCCGCTGAGATCGACGAGATCTTCGAGCACAATCCGAGAACCCTTCAGGTGCGAGCACATCTGAAAGAGGGGATTCATTGGCATGTGGGCGATGCATGCGATCCGGAACTGGCGAGTCGGCTGGGTCCTCAGGACATGGTTGTAGCGAACAATTTTCTGTGTCACATGCGAGCACCTGCAGCCGAGAAATGCCTGCTCAACGTAGCGACCCTTGTTCGACCCGGAGGCCACGTTTTTGTTTCCGGCGTGGATCTGGGCGTGCGCGCGAGAGTTGCGAAAGCCCTGCAATGGGAGCCGCTCGAGGACCTGCTGGAAGAGATTCACGAAGACGACCGCAGATTCGGCAGCAAATGGCCCTGTCAGTATGCCGCCCTCGAGCCGCTGAACAAAGGACGGTGCGACTGGCGGCTTCGCTACGCTGCAGCATTTCGGACGCCCATCGCAGAGCCTGCGGAGGAAACGGGGGAGACCGTTGCTGAAAACTCATGTTGTTCGACGACTGCGGCGAGCTGAAGCAACGGCCCTATCACCCTGCGACGAGTGCAAAAGTGAATAGACTGAAAAATGGGAAGCTTGGGTGAGAGCGTTACTGGGCCGAACCGGCCTGCTGGCCGACGATCAGGGGCTGACTAACGTCGCAGTCATTTGCTCGCCGCCGGCGGCATGACGGCTCGGACAGAATCGTTCCTGTTTCAGACGCACCCAATGTCAGACAGCCACGGGAAGGAAATCCTATGCGAGTATTGTTGACCGGCCACCATGGATATATCGGAGCGGTTGCCGCTCCCATGCTAAGAGCCGCGGGCCACCATGTAGTCGGCCTCGACACCAACCTGTACGACCACTGCAACTTTGGAGAAGGTCTCAAGGCGATTCCTGAAATCCGAACTGACCTGCGCGATATCGAGCGCGACGACCTCGAAGGCTTCGACGCTGTAGTACATTTGGCGGCGCTTTCGAACGATCCGCTTGGCAATCTCGATTCGCAATTAACCTACGACATTAACTATCACGCTTCGGTGAAGCTGGCGGAGCTGGCGAAGGAGGCGGGGGCGCAGCGATTTGTGTTTGCCTCTTCGTGTAGCACCTATGGGGCAGCCGGAGACGATTTTCTCGACGAGACATCCGGCCTGCACCCGGTGACGCCTTACGGCGAATCGAAGGTCTACGTGGAGCGCGACATCGCGCAGCTGGCTGACGACAACTTCTCGCCTACCTTCATGCGCAATGCGACGGCGTACGGCGTATCGCCGCGGCTGCGCCTGGATATCGTCCTGAACGACCTGGTGGCCAGCGCATACACGACGGGAAAAATCCTGATCAAGAGCGATGGCACTCCGTGGCGCCCGATCGTGCATATTCAGGACATCATCGGCGCAATGGTTGCAGCGCTCGAAGTTCCGCGCGAGCGGGTACACAACCAGACCTTCAACGTCGGCCGAACGGAAGAAAATTATCGTATCAGCGAGCTGGCGAAGATCGTCGCGGAAACCGTCCCGGACTGCCAGATTGAATACGCGCCGGGTGGCGGACCGGACAAGCGTTGCTATCGCGTCACCTGCGAGAAGATCAGCCGTCTTCTGCCCGAGTTCTGCCCCCAGTGGACTGCTCGCAAAGGCGCGCAGGAACTCTACGATGCCTATCGTGCTGCCGGTCTTACCCGGGAGGATGTCGAGAGCGGCCGGTACACGCGGCTCAAAATCATCGATCGCCTGATGAAGACCGAGGCGCTGGATAAGACGCTTCACTGGACTTCTGACCGTCAGGTTGCAGTGTCCGGAGTTCGCTGAAACCGCAACAGCAGGAAGAAGGAAGGGGAATCTTATGATCTTTACGGAGACGAAACTTAAGGGAGCATTCATCATCGATATCGAGCGACGCGAAGACTCTCGGGGGTTCTTCGCGCGCGCATTCTGCCAGCATGAGTTCGAAGATCACGGCCTCAAGCCGGTCATCGCCCAGGGCAACATCGCCTTCAACCATCGCAAAGGCACGCTGCGGGGCATGCACTTTCAATATCCGCCGGCGGCCGAAACAAAGCTGGTCCGCTGCACGCGCGGCGCTATCCTCGATATCATCGTCGACCTTCGTTCGGAGAGCCCGACCTATCTCGAACACGTCGCTGTTGAACTGACCGAAGACAACAGTCGCGCTCTCTATGTGCCGGAGCGATTTGCTCACGGCTATCAGGTTCTGGTGGACAAGACGGAGACGAGTTATCAGGTAGGCGAGTTTTACACGCCAGGATCGGAAAGCGGGCTGTTGTACAACGATCCGCGGCTGCATCTGGAATGGCCGCTGCCGGTGGGCGTGATGTCTGAAAAAGATCAGCAGTGGAAGCCGCTCGATCGGCAGGAGCCGGAATTGAAACAGCGGATGAGCCTGGAACCGGCCGTGGCTGCCGGCAGCCGTTAATCGGGGGAGCGATAGACCATGATTATTGTCGATACGGCCCTGGAAGCCAGGGAGCAGGAAGGCAGGCCGATCCGCGTTGGGCTGATCGGTGCGGGTTTTATGTCCCAGGGCCTCGCCAACCATATTGTGAACACCACGGTGGGGATGCGCCTCGCAGGCGTGTATAACCGGCGTCCGCAACGGGCGTTCGATTTGTGCGCGTATGCCGGCATCGCAGACGTTGCTTCACCGAAAACGCAGGCCGAGGCCGACCAGGCGATGCGCGCCGGCAAGACAGTGGCGACGGGGGACGCATTTCTTCTGGCGCAATCGACGGAAATCGATTTGCTGGTGGATGTGACCGGCTCGGTTGAGTTCGGCGGTCAGGTCGCGCTGGAGGCGTTCCGGCACGGAAAGGACGTGGTGCTGCTGAATGCGGAGATCGACGCCACGATCGGCCCCATTCTGCAGACTTATGCGCGGAAGCATGGAGTCATACTCTCCGCGTGCGACGGAGATGAGCCCGGACTGCAGATCAACCTGTATCGCTGGGTGAAGGGCCTGGGGTTGACGCCGCGGGTGATCGGCAATGTCAAAGGGCTTCAGGACCCGTATCGGAATCCCACTACACAGAAAGGCTTTGCGGAGAAGTGGGGACAGAACCCGGCGATGGTGACCAGCTTTGCCGATGGCTCCAAGATCAGCTTCGAGCAGGCCATTGTTGCCAATGCCACGGGATTTAAGGTGCAGTCGCGGGGGATGTCGAGGGGGCGCGAATACAAAGACGACGTGATGAAGATCGGCCGTCTCTACGACATCGACGAGGTACGGAAGCTGGGGGGAGTTATCGACTACGTGGTGGGGACGCCGCAGACGAAGCTATATGTGCTGGCGGAACATCCTGACCCGAAGCAGCAGCACTATTTGAGTCTTTACAAAATGGGAGACGGGCCACTTTATTCTTTCTTTACCCCGTACCATCTGGTGCACTTTGAAGTGCCCGCGGCCATTGCGCGGGTGGCGCTCTTCCGGGATTCACTGGCCAAGCCGCTGGGCGGACCCGTGGTGGAGGTCTGCGCGGTGGCCAAGCGGGATTTGACGGCCGGCGAGGTGCTCGACGACTACGGCATGTACATGACCTACGGCGAAGCCGTCAACGCGGATGAGATGTGCGAGAAGCGGTATCTGCCGGAGGGACTGGTCGAGGGATGTCTGCTGAAGCGAGATGTGCCCAAAGACGCGGTGGTGACCTACGACGACATCGAACTGCCGCAGGGGCGGCTGGCCGATCGTTTACGGGCGGAGCAGTATCGCGTGTTCCGCGGAGAGACGTGGCTGGAGTCGCTGACGGCTGCGCAGGTTGAGGCGTAACGAAGAATTTCAAAGGAAAAGAGCTGGGAGCGGGTTATGAAAGTAGTTCTGTTCTGCGGTGGTCTGGGGTTGCGCATTCGGGATGCTGAGGACATTCCGAAGCCCATGGTCCACATCGGTTACCGTCCGATTCTCTGGCACGTAATGAAGTACTATGCGCACTTTGGGCATAAGGACTTCATACTGTGCCTGGGCTACCGGGCGGACGCGATCAAGAATTACTTCCTCAATTATGACGAGTGCGCATCGAATGACTTCGTGCTCTCGGGCGGGGGCAAGACGCTCGAGCTGATCAACAGCGACATTCAGGACTGGCGCATCACGTTTGTTGATACGGGAATTAGTTCGAACATCGGCCAGCGGCTGAAAGCAGTCCAGCCCTATCTCGAGGGAGAGGAAGAGTTTCTGGCGAATTACAGCGATGGCCTCACCGATCTGCCCTTGCCGGAACAGCTGGATCACTTTCATCAGCAGGGAAAGATCGCAAGTTTCCTTTGCGTGCGGCCGAACCTGAGTTACCACCTGGTGTCGCTGGAGCAGGGTAACGGAAGCCTCGTGCAGGATATCCATTCGATAGACAATGGAACGGTTAGAATCAACGGTGGCTTTTTCATCTTCAAGAGGCATATCTTCGACTTCATGCGGGACAAGGAAGAGCTGGTGATCGAGCCCTTCCATCGGCTGCTGGGGGAACGACAGCTGATCGGATATCCCTATGATGGGTTCTGGGCGAGCATGGATACCTTCAAGGATCGCCAGCAACTGGAAGCTCTGTGCGCCGGAGGCGTCGCTCCGTGGGAGCTGTGGAAGAAGAACGGCCATAGCGCACTGGAAGAACAGACACGCGGAGAGAAAGTGCATGTTATCGGTTGATTTGTTAGGTCAGGCACCGGCGCCGGCGAAGGTGCTGTGCCTGGGCGCACATTCTGACGACATTGAAATCGGATGTGGGGGAGCGGTTCTTCAGCTGATCGCTGAAGGGGCGAACATCGAGATAACTTGGGTGATCTTCAGCTCCGGGACCGATCGTGAGCGAGAGGCGCGCACGAGCGCGGAGCTTTTCCTGGGTGAGGCGCAGCACGAGGTAGTCGTTCACCGGTTCCGGGATGGATTTTTCCCTTATGACGGAGCGCAGATCAAGGAGCAGTTCGAAGCACTGAAGAAGCGCCTGTCGCCGGATATGATTTTTACTCATTACCGGCAGGATCGACATCAGGACCACCGCACCATTTCAGATCTGACCTGGAATACGTGGCGGAATCATCTGATTCTCGAATACGAGATCCCCAAGTACGACGGGGACCTGGGCGTTCCAAACTGCTTTGTGCCCTTAAGACGGGAGACCTGCGAGCGCAAGATCCGCTATATCTGCGAGACGTTCCAGACGCAAAGCAACAAAGCCTGGCTAACCGACGATACGTTCCGCGGGCTGATGCGGCTGCGTGGTGTGGAGTGCGCGGCGCCAGAGAAGTACGCAGAGGCGTTCTACAGCCGTAAGGTGGTCTGGGGCGTGGGACGCTCGGCCGAATAGCCGGCGAACGAGCGGGATGGCCGCGGGAAGAACCGGGATGGCGTCCGGCAGTAAGCACTTTCATGTGACTTGTCTCTTCACGTTCAAGGTCGGTGTCCTTCAGAGACAAGGCCCTGCGGTACCAGAGCTAGGCAAGCGGGGAAAGCACAGCGAGCCTGGGGGGTCGCTTTAGCGCAGGGTTCCGAGCCGGTGAGGTCAGGAGCTCGGGTCCCGCGAACAGCCATACGAACGAATCAGCGATTTCACACAGGAAGCAGGCATCGGAGCTCCGCCTACGCGATGGTAGGAGCACAGAGTAAGGGAGATGATGAAGGATTTAAAACAGCGCACGATTCGCGGCGGTGTGGCGAGACTTTGTTCCCAGGCGGCTACTTTCGCCCTGCGGCTGGGCTCGCTGATGGTGTTGGCGCGGTTACTCGATCCAAAAGACTTCGGGCTGGTCGGAATGGTTACGGCATTTACTGGCGTATTAAGTCTGTTTCGCGACTTCGGCCTGTCTGCAGCTGCCGTTCAGCATATATCCGTCACGGAAGAACAGAGTTCCACCCTCTTCTGGGTCAATCTGCTGGTTGGGGTGATTCTGGGAGTGATCGCCGTGGCGGCCGCTCCGGCGATTGCCGCTTTCTACCACGATTCCCGGCTGATTGCGGTCACAGCGGCCCTGTCGCTGGGCTTTATCTTCAATGCGGCTGGAGTACAGCACTGCGCGATTCTTCAGCGCCAGATGCGCTTCACCACCCTGGCCACGATAGATGTGATCTCTCTCGCCCTTTCCAGCGGTCTGGGCATCGCAGGGGCGCTGGCCGGCTATGGATATTGGGCTCTGGTGGCAATGACCGTCACATCGCCACTTATCACAACCATTGCGTATTGGGTTGTCACCGCTTGGCTGCCGCGATGGTCATACAATTTCTCTCGGATTCGTTCCATGATGCGTTTCGGGGGCACACTCACTCTCAATGGCCTGGTCGCATACCTGGCTTACAACGCGGATAAAGCTCTGATTGGCCGCTTTTGGGGTGCTGACGCCATCGGACTTTACGGAAGAGCTTACCAACTGTGCAACATTCCCACAGCAAATCTCAACTCGGCAGTTGGGGAGGTTGCGTTCTCAGCTTTGTCCCGTGTCCAGGACGACCCGAAACGATTCAGAAGCTACTTTCTCAAAGGCTATTCGCTGGTTCTTGGGTTTACCCTTCCCATCACGGTCGCCTGTACCTTCTTCGCGCCCGATCTGATTATGGTATTGCTCGGCCCCAAATGGAAAGGCGCAATCGAAATATTCCGCCTGCTGGCACCGACCATTGCTGTCTTTGCGATTATCAATCCGCTGGGTTGGCTGCTTACTTCGCTCGGACTTGTTGAGCGGGGACTGAAGATTGCCCTCGTGTTTGCGCCAATCATGATCTCCGGCTACGTTCTGGGATTGCGTCACGGACCTAAAGGTGTCGCGTTCGGATATTCGGCCGTCATGGTCCTTTGGATTATTCCGCACATTGCTTGGTGTGTGCACGGTACGCCGGTGACACTACGCGATATTCTGCGGGAAACAAGCCGCCCATTGTCTTCAGCTATAGTCGCGGGAGGCGCCGCCCTCGCAATGCGAATACTATACGGGCACCTCTTGACCCCGTTACCGCGGTTAGTCGTTGAGATTGCGATCCTGTTCCTGATCTATGCCGTTGTGCTCCTGTTCGTCACCGGACAGAAATCCTTTTACCTGAGGCTCTTTAAAGAGCTTAAGACACCGGCGACAATGCCAGTCAACTCGTAAACGGCGACATCGGACTGCTACATCCAGCGCCCATGCGCAACATTTATCCTGACAAGTCCTGGTCCAGAGGAGGCCGCGCCCTGCTGAACGCTCCAAACCAGGATGCGATCCCCAGCCCCGGGATCGCCGGGAAATGATTGGAACAGAGTTTTGCGCGAATGCCGCTCGATATGCCGGCTAACAAGCGTCATATCTGGAGAATAACGAGTGGTTACCAGAGTAGGCTACTCCGCGTGTTTACCAAGGATAAAATACCCTGTGACATCCATTTCTCTGGACAAAACCAGCGAACTGAAAGAGCGCGTCGCGGCGCGTACGGCGCGCATCGGAATTGTGGGAAGGGGCTATGTCGGCCTGCCGCTGGCGCTTCCTTTTCAGCAAAGAGTACTTTCGAACCTCATCCGGTGCTGATGGTTTATCGGATGATCTGTATCCCGTTCGATCGGAAAAAGCACAGATCAGCGAATCGTTCCGCATAACTCCCTGGATTATTTCGATGAAATGTTTATCCGTCTGGCGGCTGATCGCAGTTTCGAGTCTGATCGCCGGAATACTATCGGGCTGCGCCGGTAATCCCGCCATTCGGAAGCAGCAATGCTTCGAAAGCGGGCAACAGTACCTTCAAAAGGGCGACTACCGCGACGCTGCGATCGAATTCAGTCATGCCATCCGCATTGACCCTGGGTATGCGGATGCACATCTCCAGCTGGCCGAAACCTACCTGAAAATGCAGCAGCCAGACCGTGCGTACGCAGAACTGACCGAGGTCGTCCAGTTGCGGCCCAATGACTATCAGACCCGCATTTCGATGACCAGCCTGCTGATTGCTGCGCGCCGGTTTGCCGATGCCCGGGAACAGATAAATTTGCTGCTCGCGCAGCGGCCGACCGATCCCGCGGTGCACTCGATGTTTTCCAGTTTGCTCGCCGCACAGGGCGACATTCAGGGAGCCATCGGGGAGATGCAGAGGACGATTGCGCTGGCTCCTGGCAAGTGGGATTCGTACCTTTCCCTTGCTCTGCTGCAGGCAAAAAATAATCAACCGGCCGCAGCCGAGGCCAGTTTTCGGAAAGTCATTGATCTGGATCCCAATGCGATGCAGCCGCACATTTTGCTGGGCAACTTCTACATGTCCGGTAGCCGTACCGGCGAAGCGGAGCAGGAATATCGCGATGCGATGCGGATCGACCCCGCCAGCATGGAGCCGCGGGAGGCTCTGGCGCGGTTGTATCTGATCGAGGGCCAACCTGGCACCGCAGAAAGTATTCTGGTTCAGGCTGCGCGCGATCTTCCGAGCAATCCGCAGAGCCTGCTGGCGCTGAGCAATTACTATTTCATAACAGGAAATACGGACAAAGCCGTCGAAGAATATAGCCTTCTGTACCGGCAGCGCCCGAACGACTTACAAATCAAAAAGAAATACATACAGCTTCTCATTCAGGCCAATCGCTTCGATCAGGCACAACCGCTGATCGGTGAGGTTCTTCAGGCCGCGCCCCACGACAGCGACGCTCTGCTCGATCAGTCTGAGATGCAGATAAGCGGCGGCGATTTGAATGACGCGATTCCGACTCTTCAGGCCGTCATCAGGAACTCGCCGGACAACAGCGAGGCACACTACGCTCTTGGCCTCGCTTTCAGAAAACAGGGCAATCCGGAACGCGCGCAGGGAGAATGGCGGGAAGCACTGCGCCTGAATCCCAACTCGCTCGGCGCTGAACGCGCCCTCGTCGACTCGGCCATGGAGCAGGGCGACATGCGCAGCCTTGACGGCGATGCGATGCAGCTGATCCGCATGGAACGCGGGTCTCCTCAGGGATATTCTCTGCGCGCTCTTGCCGAGATTAACATGAAGGAATATGCCCCGGCCGAGCAGGATATTCAGAAGGCGGTAGCGGTCGCACCGCAGAGCGCTTATGGCTATGTGCAGCTGGGCAACCTGAGATTTGCGCAGCAACGCTATGGCGAAGCCCAGGCCGCATACCGAAGCGCTCTGGACCGGGATTCCGGCTCTCTGGATGCCGTCCGCGGTTTGGCAAACACCTACATTGCCGAAAAGCAAGTCGACAAGGCGGTCGCCGCAGTGAACGCAGGGATCGCCGCCTCGCCTTCGGACAGCAACCTTTATACCCTGCTGGGCAGCGTTCTGTTCCACAGCCGGCGCGACTTGCCCGGGGCGGAAACACCGCTTTCGAAAGCTGTGGCACTCGACCCGCGCAATGTCGACGCCTGGCTGCAGCTTTCGGAGGCGCAGGCCACGCAGGGGAAGATCGATGTGGCCATCTCTACAAGCCAGCAGGCGTTGAAATCGAACCCGGGAGGAGTTTCCATCTATCTGTTGCTGGGCGATTTGTACGAAGCCAGCTCGCAGTGGAAGAATGCCGCGGGAGCCTACCAAAGTGCCCTGGCGATGAGCTCTCAGAATCCGGTAGCTTCGATGGGTTTGGCGCGAGTGATGCTTGAAACGGGCGGCAATCTCGATGTTGCGCTGTCACTGGCGGAGACGGCCCGGAGAGAGATGCCGGAGTCGCCTGCCGCTGCCGATGCCACGGGATGGATCTATTACCAGAAGGGGCTCTATTCGCTGGCGCTGACTTGTCTTCAGCAGGCACTTAGTCTGCAGCAAAGCACCACGATGCCGGATAATCCCGACATCCGCTATCACCTTGGTATGACTTACGCAAAGGTCAAACAGCCCGCGCTCGCCCGGCAGCAACTGGAGCAGGTGCTGAAGATCGATCCCGGCTATCGCAACGCGGCTCAGATCAGGCAGGAGCTGGCCGGGCTCCGATCGTAAGGGGATATGCGTCCTTCAGTCAGCGGCCCAGCGCGTTCGCCGGTATCGACTGGACCATGGACGGGCGGTGAGGGCAGGGGTAGTAATACTGCCGATGTTGCAAACTTTTGCGACAGGATGCAAGCCAGTGCACTTCCGGCTGTCTGCCCTGCGCAGAAGTAACAGGATTCCCGCCCCGGAAGGCCACGGTTGGGAAGCGGAAGAAAGCCAGGTAACTTCCGGACGTAACCTCATAGTTTTGCAGCAAGTTGCAAAAATAATCAGTCTTGACAAGCACTCTGTGATTGCTGAGAATGTCATTCACTGAATGCGGGACGCCCCCGGGCGACCCCCTCCCGCATCGAAGCGAACAATGTTGACCAGGTAGTGTTAGGGGAGAGAACAATGAGATCCAGGGTTTCGTGGTTTGCAGCGCTTCCTGTTTCAGTGCTGCTTGGATTAGCGCTTCCTGCACACGGACAGGATGTCACCATCGATTTTACCGGGGTAGCGAATACCAGCGTGCAGGCACTCGGTGCGTACGCCGGATATTACACGGGAACCGTGACCGCCAACGGCGTCACCACCGCATCGACTCCCGGTTTCATCTGCGACGACTACAACAATGAGATTTTCTTGCCCAATGAGTCCTGGCAGGCCACAGCGACGTCGTTCGCATCCCTGGCTACTTCGCCAACCGCGCTGAGTTCTGCCCTGTTTGGAAGCACCATTGGGATCGACGGTTATGCGGCGATCGCATACTTGTCGAATTTGATGGCCACGACGCCGGCATCGGGACAAGGCGATATCTCCGCGGCGATCTGGTACATTGGCTCCCTCGGGTCGGGCACGCTGTCGCTCTCGGATCTCGACGCGACGGCGCAGAATTATGTAACCAGTCTGCTTGGCGCTACGGGTGAATTTGGTGCGGCTGGCTCTTCCACGTCTGCCGCGCTTGCGGAATTAGAAGGTTCGAGCCTCTGGCTCTATACCCCCACCGGGCAGGACATCACGCCCAGTGGCGATCCGTTCCCACAGGAATTCATCGGCGATGTGGCCGTGCCTAACCTGTCGGTTCCGGAGGGCGGCGCACCCTGGCTCTATCTGCTTTTGGCTGTCTTTGCATGCAGCGGTGCCGTAGCTCTGCGTTACGGGCGCCGTTTTAAAGCGGTGAAGCAGCTTCCGATTGCGTCTCGATAACGGCATCGCAAGACTGCGTGCCGGCCTCGCACCGGTCATTGTTGCATCAAGGTGGATTGCGGCAGGAAGTGAAGCCGCCCGATACAGCCGGGATAACTGTCCTGGCTATATCGTTTTCTTTTCCACCTTGTTAGTATGTGTCGGGTAAACGAGCGCTGATTTCTCCGGCGAGCAACAGGGAAGCACAATTGGATGCCTCTCCGCTCCTCTTTCGCCGTGCATGACCGGCGCAGAAACTTCCTGATTATCGGTCTCGCCAAGCCCAGCAGGAACAAGAAAGGGTGGATCCCGCAAAACGGGTCCTCGTCTGCCCCTCACGCCATCGAATTCCTCACCAGAACGCCTCGATAACATACATCGCTTGCTCAGTTCACGCCTTGCGTATCAGCGGCGAATCGTTATGGAGAACACTGTTACGGCAGCGGGTCTGCTGATTGTCAGTCGCGATTCAGGAATTCTGCGTCCCAGCTGTGATGTCGGTCAGTCGAATGGCTGGCAGGTCGACTTCGCGGGCGACGTGTGGGAAGCCGTCGACAAATTCCGTGCGGGCGCATCACCGGATATCGTGTTGTTCGATCTGCCCCGGGGCCGGATGGATGGTCTCGAGGAACTGCGCTGGCTGCGCAGAATGCATCCCGCCGTTTCGGTGATTGCGATCGACCATGAAGACAATAGGAGCCGCAGGGAGCTGGTGTCCCGGCTGGGTGCGAGCGATTATCTCGTGATGCCCCTTGGCGAGGCGCAGTTACAGGATGCTGTCCAGCGCAATCTTCTTTCCGCGTGCGATGGTCTCGAAGAGAACGTTTCGAGCGAGAGTGTGGAACAGATTGGCAACGGCAGGTTCTTTGTCGGTTTCAGCCCGGTCATGCAGAAGCTCCGCACGCAGGTAGCTATGTTGGCGGAAGCGGATGTACCGGTGTTTATCTGCGGCGAGCCGGGCACGGGCAGGGAAACGGTCGCCCGATTGCTGCACGCGCTTTCTGTCCGCTCCGGTTTCCCGTTCGCCAGGATCGATTGCGCCGCTCTTCCCGAGGACCTGCTTGATCGGGAGATGTTCGGTTCTGCGACGCGGAGCTCCGCGAGAGCCGGTGTCGCACATCGCGGCAAGCTTGAGAAGGCCGCGAGGGGCAGAGTCTTTCTGGACGAGATCGCAGAGTTGCCGCTGCGCCTGCAGGTGAAGCTGGCCGAAGCGCTGCGCTGCGGGGAATTCGTCCGGCCCGGAAGTTCCGAAAAGGTTCGGATCGATGTGGCCGTTGTGGCTTCCGCTTCCTGCTCAATGGATCGGGCGGTCGCAGAGCGCAAACTGCACGGCGATCTGTGCCGGTATCTGAGCGTGTATGAGGTTCAGGTGCCGTCGCTCAGGGAACGCAGAGAGGAACTTCCTTTTCTGTCGCGTCACCTGATGCACCGTTTCGCCAAAAGCTATGGCCTGCCGCCGCGCGACCTTTCCGACTCGACCGCTGAGGTCTGGCAAGCCTACCAGTGGCCGGGAAATCTGCGTGAGCTGGAACAGGCGGTGAAGCGGTATCTCATCGTCGGCGAGGAGATTCCTGCCTTTGCCGAACAGCCGCCGGACAGGCAGATTCAGGAGCCGGTTCCGGTTTCTTCGGACAGATCCATTCGCGAGGCAGAGCTGGCAAGCTGCCCGGCATGCACCGGCATTGCGGGTCATAAGTCGCTGCGATCCCTCTTGCAAAGCGTACGAGAGGAAGCGGAGAGAAACGCCATTGCCAGGGCTCTGGAAGAGACCGGGTGGAACCGAAAAGCGGCTGCGCGCCTGCTCCGGATCAGCTATCGGTCAGTGCTCTACAAAATCGAGCAATACCAGATGAGTTCGCCCGACCGTTCCTCTTTCTCCGTGCAGGGCGACTTCGCGCCGAGGAGGACCAGGCGCAGCGGCACCGGCCGCTCGCCTGCGCAGGGATAAATGCGTGCAGGTCGAAGCACGAAGGTCACCCGACAGGGCAAACGCATCTTAATCGCTATATGCAGGTTGAAATAGCCAAGCTGAGATGGGGATATGGAAAATCCCCTGAAGTATTTTGCTGAGCTGCGTGACCCGCGTGTAGAACGAACGCGGCGTCATCTGTTGCAGGACATTGTTTTGATAGCGATAGCAGCGATTCTGAGTGGGGCTGGCGGCTGGGATGAAATCGAGCGCTATGGCAAGGCCAAGAAGGCCTGGTTGAAGAGCTTTCTTCAGTTGCCGCACGGCATCCCCTCGCACGATACGTTCAATCGCGTGTTTCAGGCGCTGGACCCGGCGGGGTTGGAGAAGAGCTTTCTGGACTGGGTAAGATCGCTCACCCGGCTGACGGCGGGCGAGGTGGTGGCCATCGACGGCAAGTCATTGCGGGGCACGGCCAAGGCGGAGGGCAAGCCCATCGTGCATATGGTCTCGGCCTGGGCCAGCGCCAACAACCTGGTGCTCGGGCAGCGCAAAACCGACGCCAAGTCCAACGAGATTACAGCCATTCCCGCGTTGCTCAAGGCCCTGGAATTGAGCGCCACGGTGGTAACCATCGACGCCATCGGCTGCCAGAAGGCCATCGCGCAGCAGATCGTCACCCAAGGGGCCGACTACATCCTGGCCGTAAAGGAAAATCAGCCCTCGCTTCTGGCCGACATCAAGGACTCATTCCAGATGCTGGCCGCCACCAGCGTCGAGGAGCAGATCGACTGCGGACATGGGCGCGTGAAGAGCCGCCGCTGCTCGGTCGTGGCCGATCTGAGCTTGCTGGACCATGCCGCCCAATGGGCGGGGTTGAGGAGCCTGGTGCGCATCCAGGCCGAGCGCTACCACAAGGCCACAGGCAAAACTGAGCGTGAAACCCGCTACTACATCGCCAGTCTCAAGCCCGATGCCACAAAGCTGAACGCCGCCATCCGTCAACACTCGGGCATCGAAAACAAACTCCACTGGGTGCTGGACGTAGCCTTCGGCGAAGACCTGAGCCGCAAACGCGCCGGGCACGCCGCCGAGAACTTCTCTCTGCTGAATCGCATTGCCCTGAATCTACTGAAACAGGACAAAACCTCCAAGCTCGGCGTCCACGGAAAACGCCTCGCCGCCGCATGGGACCACGACTACCTGCTCAGACTACTCAGCGGAGGAAATTAAGATGCGTTTGCCCTGGGTCACCCGGAAGGGTGATTCTGAATTGCGCGATGGATGCGCTACACTACGCGAGCCTACGTTCTGAGCCTGCGGGCAGGCATGCCAATATGCGGCTTTATACTCTAGATCCACTGCTGGACAATCGCTGGTGCGACCTGGTCGCACACCATCCCCGGGCCTCTGTTTTTCATAGCAACGGATGGCTGCAAGCCCTGACCAGAACCTATGGCTATCGCGCCATGGTCGTAACCAGTAACCCACCCGGCGAGCCTTTGTCGAATGGGCTGGCGATGTGCGAGGTCAGAAGCTGGATAACGGGAAGCCGCCTCGTCGCGCTGCCATTCAGCGATCACGCGCAGCCTCTGCTGGGCGAATCGTGCGGGATTTTTGAAATTGCGGAATGGATAAGAGAAGAGTGCAGTCACGCAGACTGGCGGTACATCGAATTCCGGCCGCTGTGGGGGAGTTTCCGCGCCGAGGATCGAATGAGAGTCAGCGAGTCATTCTGGTTTCACAGTCTGGATCTGTCCCCGTCGACGGAGCAGCTGTTTCGGAAATGTCACAGGAATTGCATACAGCGTCGCATCCGCCACGCGGAGCGTCAGGGACTTTTGTACCAGAGAGGTCGCTCAGCCGAGTTACTCGACGACTTCTACGAGTTGCTCACGCTCACCAGGAAGCGGCATCGGCTGCTGCCGCAGCCGCGCGCATGGTTTCGCAATCTGCTGGAGTGCATGGGGCCCGACGCGGAAATCCGGCTCGTGCGCAAGGATGAAATTCCGGTTGCGGCGATCCTGACCCTTCGTCATCGAAATGCCGTCGTGTACAAATACGGCTGTTCCGACCGGAAACTCCACCACCTCGCCGGCATATCGCTGCTTTTCTGGAGACTGATCGAAGAAAGTAAAGCGGAAGGGGCCGAGCAGATCGATTTCGGCCGGACGGACATGGACAATGCCGGTCTGACTCGGTTTAAGGATCGCCTCGGCGCGTTGCGAACGCAGATCAACTACTTTCGCTGTACGAGGGATAACCGGGAGAGCCTGATGCTGGCCTCACGGCTGCCGATGACGCGCACTCTGTGCTCAACGCTGCCGGGGGCGCTCTCCTCGATGGCCGGACAGCTGATCTACCGGCATATGGGGTAATCACCCCGGTCGGTCGCAGCCTGCGGTTGCGGTCCCTGTTGGCGAACGCGGGAGCCGCTATCCTGTGCCGGCCCATTTCTCCGGCGCGCAAATTCCCGAATCATTTTCCAGCCATGATGGATTTTCAGCGGCATTGGACAGTCTTCGTCTCACTTGCAGCAATCGCCCTGCTGCCGGCGTGGCATCCGCTTCTGCAGGCGCTGTCTCTCTCGTGGCACAACGATGAATATACGCATATCCTGCTGATTCTTCCGCTCGCCGCGCTCATCATTTTTCTGGAGCGTAAATCGGTGCGGAACGCCTACCGCTGGGGCGTTTTCAGCGGTCTGGCGCTCATGGCGATCGCCGCCGTTTCTGCATTCGCCGCATATTTCTGCCGTCATTCACTCACCCCGGATGTCTTGCTCGCCCTTGAAGTATTGGCGTTGGTGGTGTGGTGGATCGGAAGCTTTGTGCTTTGCTTTGGCCCCGGACTCGCGAGGGCCTTCTCGTTTACCATCCTGCTTCTGTTCGGGCTCGTCCCGCTCCCCGGCATCATTCTCGATCGTATAATCGCTTTGCTGCAGATCGGTTCGGCGTGGTCAGCGTATGGTCTTTTTGCGATATGCGGAGTTCCGGTTGTTCAGAACGGCGTTCTCCTGGCCATCCCGAACCTGACCCTACGGGTGGCTCAGGAATGCAGCAGCATCCGTTCCAGCTCCATGCTGCTGGTCACCACCATCGTGGTGGCGGAAGTGCTGCTTCATTCACCGTGGAAGAAGGCGCTGCTCATCGCCCTGGCCATTCCGTTATCTGTTGCTAAAAACGGACTGCGCATCTTCGTCATCGCGATGCTTGGCACTCGCGTCGATCCGGGCTATCTTACAGGAAGTCTTCACCGGCAGGGAGGAATACTGTTTTTTGCCATCGCCCTGACGTGCATATTTGCGGTCCTTGCGGTTCTCCAGCGCGGCGAAAGGATGACGGCTCACTCAGATATGCAACGGCCGAGTGCGGCAACCAAGGGAGATTGACCGGAGTATATACGAACCAGGATGGGCGATCGCGCCGTTGATGACCCTTAATCCGGGAAGGGCATCGGCTTGACTTTCCGGCAGACACGGCACGCGCCTTTCGTGCGGCGAATCAATACGTCCATATGAGCCACCATTTTCTCGATTACTATCGCTGCCCGGAGACGTATGCCGGCTTCGCAACGGATGTTCAGCTTTCGGGGGATTCTGGATATTTCCGCTGGGGACAGGACACCGTCTGCTACGGACGCACGGCAGGCGGTGTTCGTGCCGATCAGGCGCATGCGGTGACCTGGGATGCGAGCGACGACGTGGCTGTTCGAGACTCTCAGGCATATTTGCCCTTCGATCCTGAGGAAGTAACCGAGAATCTGCAACGGGAACGATATTCCGCGCACTTTCGCGAGCCGGGCCGCCTCACCAACGAAATCCTGCGCAAGATCTACTACCGCCTTCGCCCGTGGCTCTCCGTTTCGATCCGCAAGCATCTGCAGAAAGCACACCTCCGGAAATGGCGAGAGATATCCTTTCCTGAATGGCCCGTGGATTTAACGGTCGATCGCATTCATCGCAGGCGCATGGCACTTGCCATGAAGGCGTTGGACATGGACAGAGTGCCCTTCATTTGGTTCTGGCCGGATAACTGCGCGAGCTGTTGCATCGTAACTCACGACGTCGAGGATCTGATCGGCCGCGACTTCTGCGAGAAATTGATGGACCTTGACGAGTCCTTTGGCTTCCGCAGCTCCTTCCAGGTGGTTCCGGAAGACCGATATGCGGTTCCCGATTTCTATCTGAAATCGATCGTCGACCGCGGCTTTGAGGTCAATGTGCACGACCTGAAGCACGACGGCCGACTCTATGCCGAATACTCCGAATTTCGGCGTCGGGCCTTGCGCATCAATGCCTACGGACGCCAGTTCGGCGCTTCCGGATTTCGCTCCGGGATTCTTTACAGAAACGCCGACTGGTATGACGCTTTTGATTTCCTGTACGACATGTCGATTCCCAACGTTGCCCATCTGGATCCCCAGCATGGTGGTTGCTGCACGGTCATGCCGTATTTCATCGGAGATATGGTCGAGCTTCCTGTTACCTGTACCCAGGATTACACTCTGTTCCACATCCTGAAGGACTATTCGATCGATTTGTGGAAGAAGCAGATCGATCTTATCCGGGAGAACTACGGGCTGGTCAGCATCCTCGTCCACCCCGATTACGTCATCGACGAGCGAGAGCAGCAGCTATACCGGGAACTCCTTCAGTATCTTGCCGATCTTCGCAATACAGATCATATGTGGACGCCCCTGCCCGGTGACGCAGCCAGGTGGTGGCAGCAAAGGCGTCAGATGCGTCTGGTGTCGGAGCAGGGTCAGTGTCGCGTCGAGGGGCCAGGCAGCGAGAGAGCGCGCATCGCCTATGCCTGCGCAGCTGGTGACCAGGTGACGTACAGCTTCGAGGCAGAGGGCGTTTCGGTTCTGTCCTGACTGCCGATGCAGCGAACCGAGCTTTCTGCTGGGACAAACCCGAGCATAGATCAGCCGCCTGTCCTCTACCCGAAAGAGTTCTCCGCGCCCAACAGCGGAGGCGGAAACAAAGGGAGCAATTCGCAATGAGCGTTACTGACGTAGCCATCATCGGTGCCGGTCCCTACGGATTGTCCGCCGCGGCCCATCTTCGTACGATCAAGGGGCTCGATGTCCATGTATTCGGCAACCCCATGTCCTTCTGGAGCACCAACATGCCGGTGGGCATGTTCCTGCGCTCCAACTGGACGGCGACTCAAATTGCCTGTCCCAACGGCGATTTGACCCTGGAGGCATTTCAGGCGGATCGACATCAGTCCTTTGGGCTTCCTGTGCCTGTCGAGCAGTTCATTCAGTACGGCCTGTGGTACCAGGGCCGGGCTGTCCCGGATGTCGATCGCCGTCACATCTCCCGTGTTGATCGATCCGCAAGAGGCTTTAAGGTCACCACTCAGGGTGGTGAGACGTTCGACGCACGCCGGGTGGTCGTTGCCAGCGGGATCGGTTCGTTCGCGCGCCGCCCTGTTGAGTTCCGCGAACTTGCCCCGAAGTGGGTGACGCACACATCGGAACACGCCGATTTCGCAGCTTTTCGCGGCAAGGAAGTTCTGGTGGTGGGTAGCGGACAAAGCGGTCTCGAATCCGCGGCGCTGCTTCATGAAGCCGGCGCGCAGGTTCAGGTGATCGGGCGCTCCCGTCAGATCCACTGGCTCCAGGGCTGGGCATCGACCACTCTCCACCATCGCATGGGCAAAGCCGTTCGCCGGCTTCTTTATGCGCCCACCGACGTTGGGCCGGCCGGCATCAGCCAGATCCTCGCTCGGCCGCATCTTGTCCGGCGCCTGCCGCGCTCCCTGCAGGATAAGCTCAGAAAGCGAGCCGTGCGGCCCGCCGGAGCTCGCTGGCTGGTCGATCGGCTCCGCGACGTGCCCATCACTTTGGGCTGCGAGGTGGATTCTGCGGTTGCTGCAGGCGATCGCGTGTGCGTTTCTCTCAGCGATGGCCGCCAGTTCGGCGTGGACCACATTCTCCTGGGAACCGGCTTCAAGATCGATATCTCCAAATACGAATTCTTTGCCGCCAACCTCATGGAACGAATCTCTCGAGTCAACGGTTTTCCGCTGCTGTACGACGGTATGGAAACATCCGTGCCCGGGCTCCACATTCTCGGCGCTCCCGGAGTTTATTCTTTTGGGCCGTTGCTTCAGTTCGTATCTGGGACTCACTTCGCCTCGCGCTCTCTCCTGCGGTCCGTGCTCAGCGCGGGAATCTCAGCTTAGCTGCCATGAACCAGAGCATTACGGAGCCAATCGCGACTTCCACGGCGGAGCCCTCGCCGGGTGGGCCGCGCTTTCAGGGAAGCGCCGGAGCCGTCGTCATTGGCGGCGACTATCAGGGCCTCGGCATCGTGCGGAGCCTCGGCCGCCACGGTGTTCCGGTCTGCATCATCGACGACGAGCATTCCATCGCCCGGTTCTCCAGATATTCGACTCACGCTGTTTCGGCGTCCGACCTTCGCGACGAAGCTCGGACCGTGGAAACCCTGCTGGACACAGGCCGCCGTTTGAAGCTGCAGGGATGGGTGCTGTTTCCCACGCGCGACGAGACGGTGGCCGCGCTGTCACGCCATCGTTCCTGCCTCCAGGAGATATTCTGCGTTCCAACTCCGCCGTGGTCCACGATTGAATGCGCATGGGACAAGCGCGAAACCTACCGGCTGGCGCGCGAACTCGGGATCCCGACCCCGCAAATGTGGCGTGCGGATGCCGTCGACCAGCTGCGCGCACTGGATATCAGGTTTCCCGTCGCAGTCAAGCCGGCTATCAAGGAGCACTTCTTCTACGCCACGAAGGCCAAGGCATGGCGCGCTAACAACTGGGCCGAGCTGGAAGAACTGTTTGCGCGAGCTGCCGCGCATATGGGCGCTGCGGAAGTCATCCTTCAGGACCTGATACCCGGGGATGGCCGCCAGCAGTTCGCCTACTGCGCATTCTTCGACCGAGGCGAAAGCGTCGGCAGCATGGTGGTCCGGCGTGCGCGGCAGCACCCGCCGGAGTTTGGCCGTGCCAGCACGTTTGTCGAGACCACCGAAAACGAGCTGTTGGAAGAGATGTCCGCGCGCTTCCTGAAGGCCATCGACTATTACGGCCTGGTGGAAATGGAGTACAAACGCGATCCGCGCGACGGACAGTTCAAGCTGCTCGATGTGAACGCTCGCACCTGGGGATACCATACGCTCGGTTTTGAAGCTGGGGTCGATTTTCCGTGGTTGCTGTATTGCGATCAGATTCAGCTGCCGGTCGAGCCTCGGCGTGCCAGGCCAGGTGTCTCGTGGATTCGCATGGCGACGGATCTCCCTACCGCGGTGTCGGAATTGTGCCGTGGCCGACTGCGCTGGAGGGACTATTGGCGCACGCTGCGCAGTGCCAGCGCCGATGCAGTCTTCTCGCTCGCAGACCCGCTCCCGGGTATCGCGGAACTGGCGCTCATTCCCTATCTCGCGGTCAAGCGGGGCTTCTAGCCGGGAGAAGATTCAGGTTGCCGATGGCTCGCGCCACCGGGACCCAGGTATGATTGATTGGTAAACCGGATAATGCAGCATAAAAACACCATTCTCGTTACCGGCGGCGCCGGTTTTATCGGCTCGAACTTTGTCCTGAGCTGGATTGGGGCCGTCGGTACGCCGGTTGTCAATCTCGATTCGCTCACGTATGCCGGCAATCCGGAGAACCTCGCGTCGCTGGATGGCGACCCGCGGCACCTGCTGGTACGGGGCGACATCGACGATGCCGATCTGGTTGCGTCGCTGCTTCAGGAACACTGTCCTCGTGCTATCATCCACTTCGCAGCGGAAAGCCACGTGGACCGCTCGATCGTTGCGCCCGATGCGTTCATCCGCACCAATGTCCATGGCACGTTCACGCTGCTGGACCAGGCAAAGAGCTTCTGGTTGACGCTGGATGAAGAGGACCGCTGCGACTTTCGCTTTGTGCATGTTTCAACCGATGAGGTGTACGGCACGCTCGGGCCGGATGATCCGGCGTTTTCCGAGACATCAGCCTATGCTCCGAACAGCCCGTATGCCGCGTCGAAAGCCGGCTCAGATCATCTGGTGCGCGCGTACCACCACACTTTCGGCCTGCCGGTGCTCACCACGAACTGCTCGAACAATTATGGACCGTTCCAGTTTCCGGAAAAACTGATTCCGCTGGTGATTCTCAACGCGCTTGAGGGTAAGCCGCTGCCGGTATACGGCGATGGCAGGAATGTGCGCGACTGGTTGTATGTTGAGGATCATTGCTCAGCGATTCGCTCCGTTCTGGAGCGTGGCCGGCCAGGCGAAACCTATAATATCGGCGGCAACTGCGAACGCACGAACCTCGAGGTAGTGTATACGATCTGCGACCTCGTAGACGAAATGGCTCCTCCCGTTCCCGATCAAAGCTCGCGGCGCAGCCTGATCATGTTCGTGAAGGACCGCCCCGGCCATGATCGCCGCTACGCCATCGACGCATCGAAGATTGCGCGCGAACTGGGATGGTCGCCGGCGGAGCGATTCGAGTCAGGATTGCGGCGCACAGTGCGCTGGTATCTCGACCATCGCGGGTGGACTGATAATGTGCGCAGCGGCGCATACCTGGAGTGGATCGACCACAACTACGCGGAGCGACTGGCACGATGAAGGGCATCATTCTCGCCGGCGGATCCGGCACACGGCTCTATCCCGCTACTCATGTCGTCTCCAAGCAACTGCTGCCTGTGTATGACAAACCCCTGATCTATTACCCGCTGAGCACGCTGATGCTGGCGGGTCTGCGGGAGATCCTGATCATCTCGACGCCGCAGGATTTGCCGCGCTTCTCGGAACTGCTGGGCGACGGACATCGTTGGGGGCTCGACCTGCAGTATGCGGTGCAGCCCAGTCCCGACGGCCTGGCGCAGGCTTTCCTCATCGGCCGCGACTTTATCGGAAACGATCCGAGTGCGCTGATTCTGGGCGACAACATCTATTACGGCCAGTCGTTTTCCAGGCAGTTACAGGAGGCAGCGCAACGAGAGAGCGGGGCGACGGTTTTCGCGTATCCGGTACACGATCCCGAGCGGTACGGCGTGGTAGAGTTTGACGAGGCAGGGAACGCAATCAGCCTCGAAGAGAAGCCGAAATCGCCGCGCTCACGCTATGCAGTCACCGGCCTCTATTTTTACGACAATGAGGTGGTGCATCACGCCGAATCGCTGAAGCCGTCGCCGCGCGGTGAACTGGAAATTACGGATCTGAATCGCTGCTATCTGCGAGCGGGACGGTTGAATGTGCAGATCATGAGCCGCGGCATGGCGTGGCTCGACACCGGCACTCATGACTCCCTGTTCGAGGCCGGGTTGTTCATTCAGACCATCGAGCGGCGGCAGGGCCTGAAGATCGCGTGTCCGGAAGAGATCGCGTGGCGGCTGGGCTACATTGATGCGGAGCAGCTCGCGGCGCTGGCACAGCCTGTGGTCAAGAGCGGATATGGCCAGTACCTGCTCGCGCTTTTGCAGGAACCAAACATGGCCGGCCGGGCAGCGCAGCCATGACGATCCAGGCGACGCAGCTGCCCGGCGTGCTGCTCATCACGCCGACGATCTTTCGCGATGCGCGCGGCGCCTTCTGGGAGACGTGGAATCAGCGCGCGATGGCGGATGCCGGTCTACCCAGCGAATGGGCGCAGGATAATTTCTCGCTTTCCAGGAAGAATGTCCTGCGCGGGATTCATTACCAGATCGCGCAGCCGCAGGGAAAGCTGGTGCGCGTGACACATGGCGCCGCGCTCGATGTCGCCGTCGATCTGCGCCGTAGCTCGCCGACCTTCGCGCAGCATGTGGCTGCGGAGCTGACTGGCGAGAGCGGAGCCATGCTCTGGATTCCTGCCGGCTTCGGACACGCATTCCTGGCGCTCAGCGACGTTGTCGGATTTGCTTATAAGGTAACGGACTACTATTCGTCCGCAGGCGAGCGGACGATCCTGTGGAACGATCCGGAGATTGCGATCCCGTGGCCCACCCCGGCCGAAGATGTCATCGTTTCCGACAAGGACCGTAAGGGAGCGCTCCTCCGCGACGCGGAGCTGTTTTCGTGAATCCGCGCATTCTGCTGGTCGGCTCAACCGGCCAGGTGGGCAGAGAACTGCAGCGAAGTATCGCGGGATTCGGTGAGCTGGTTGCCTGCGATCGGAAAGCCCTTGACCTGACCTCCGAAGATTCTGTCCGCGCCGTCGTTGAGCGTACGGGGCCGGACGTTATCCTGAACGCAGCAGCGTACACGGCCGTTGACAAAGCAGAATCCGAACCCGAGCTGGCTTACGCCATCAACGCACGCGGCCCGCAAATTCTCGCCGAGGAGGCCGCGCGCCGGGGCGCGCTGCTCATTCACTACTCCACCGATTACGTTTTCGACGGCAGCAAAGCTTCGCCCTGGACGGAAACCGATGAGCCGCATCCGCTGAATATCTATGGAGCGAGCAAGCTTGCGGGCGAAGAGGCGATTCGCCGCGTGGGCGGACGCTACCTCATCTTCCGCACCAGCTGGGTCTACGGGCCGCATGGGAAGAATTTCCTTTTCACCATGCTGCGCCTGGGGCGCGAACGAGAGCGGTTGACGATTGTCGACGATCAGCAGGGCGCGCCGACCACGTCCATTGCCATCGCGGATGCAACACGAGCCATCGTGGAGGGGGTGTTTGCGGGACGCTTTGGCGCGACGGAAAACTGGGCCGGCCTGTACCACATGACCTGCGGCGGCGCAGCTTCCTGGTTCGTATTCGCGCGGGCAATCTTCGCTCGCGCCGGCCGACTGCTGGACGGCCATTTACCGCAGGTAGTACCGATCGCAACCGCGGACTATCCCACTCCCGCGCGGCGCCCGGTGAATTCGGCGCTCCGTTGCGAGAAGCTCGCCTGGATCTTCGATGTGCGGCTGCCCGACTGGGAGGCGGCACTGGATACTGTGCTGCGTCGGCTCTCAACCTGCTGATGATCGCGAAGATTAAGGAATCGTCACGCTATACAGATTCGACGGGGCGCTTTGATTAACGAAGGCGTCGATGCTGACGACATAATAGGTGTAGGCCGTCCCGCTCTGCACCGTTGTATCCGTGTAGTCCGTGGCCACACTCCCGTTTAACAACTGGTACGACGAGCTTCCGCTGACCGTGCGGTAAACGTCGTACCCAGTCACCGGAACCGCCGAATCCGTGGGCGCATTCCAGTTCAGATCGACTTCATACGTGGCCGCCTGTCCCGTTCCGCTCAGCCTGATCGTGACCGGTCCCGCCGAAGTATTGGTTTCCAGGGTCACGGCCCCGTTCACCGCTTCGCTGGCCGTAAGTTCAAACTGGATGTCGAGCGTGGCCGACGCATTCGATGCCAGCGTCAAGGGGAAGGTTACCCCAGAAATACTGAATCCCGCTCCCGTTACCGTTCCTGCGCTGAGGATGAGCGGGAGCGTCCCCGACGAGGTTAGCAGCAGGGTCTGCGTTGCCGGCATATTCAGGGTCACATCGCCGAATGCAACGCTGGTGGAACCGAGCGTCAGTCCCGGGCCTGCCGCTCCCAGGCTGATGGTGTAGCTCTCCGTCACGCCTCCTGCCTGCGCCGTCAACACCGTCGCCTGCGCCGTGGTCACCGCCGACACCGTGGCGGTGAAGATCGCTGTCGTCGCACCCGCAGCCACTGTCACCGAGGCAGGCACCGTTACGGCTGAGCTGCTGCCGCGAGGTTCACAGCGAGCCCGCCCGTAGCGCCGGCGCCGTCAGCGTCACCGGGCAGGCATCCGAGCCGGCTCCCGTGATCGATGCGCTGCCGCAACTCAGCCCGCTGAGAGCCGGGGCCGCGATCGATTCTCCCGATCCGCTCAGCGCGATGGTCACCTGAGCATCGCTCGATACATTGCTGGTCAGGACGAGCGCGCCGGTAGCCGCTCCTGCCGCAGTGGGGTGAAACGACAAGCTCATATTGTAGGAGGCGCCGCCGGCGACGCTGATCGGGACATTATTCGGTCCCGTCAGTGCGAAGGCTGACCCCTGTAGCTGGATTTGCGTGATCGAAACTGGCGCTGAGCCGGGATTGCCCACCGAGACCGTTGCATTCGCCGTCTGGCCGACCGTCACGCTGCCAAAATTCAGGGTCTGGGTGGAAACGACCAGCTTAAGGATTTCCGGCTCAGTCTTGGCCGCCTGACTCTGACCGAAGCAAGCGGGAAGAGCTTGACCGTGTTCAATCTGGAAAACGGAAACCAGCTCGCCGAGTTCATGCACTCGAACAGCATCCTGGAGCCGGCGATGTAGGTCAGCATTCCCCGGGATGTCTACACCTCTGGAACACTTACGTTTTCCAGCCCACCATTTACTTTCGTCACTTACAACGCGGGTTATATCTATTTTAATACTGACAAAGTGTGGGCCGCAGCGGATACGCGGCGGCGGAAGTCAGCCTCCCCGGCGCGATCACAGTAAGCGGGAAATCCATGGCGCTGATCGTGGATTTGGAGGTTTCGCAGTCGGTGTCGATGTCGGGAAGTCCTGAGGAGAACAATTTTTCATCTTCCGTAGCGCCGCAGTTCACGATAACGCCGGACGGCACCCTGCTCGCCACTCGCGTTCAGGTTCCGGACACGACGGCCAGCGACCTGGTCACCGGACCTGTGTTCAATATCAATCCCTCCGCTGGCCGCTTCAACCTGGTGGGCGAACGCGAGCAAGGGCAGGATTTTTCATCGGGCTTCCGCTCCGGCGGTATGGTGCTTCAATTCACGGGCAACACCGAATATCTCATCGACGGCGGATTTCAGGCGCCGCAAGGGCTCCCTTTCACTCCGGCGTTTGACAGAACCAGCGTGGTCGCCTGCTAGAATTTCGCCGTGACGTCCGGGTCGATTCCTCTCTCCGGGCCTTATCCCGCGGTGACATCGGTCACCCTGCTTCCGCAAACGGTCGACGGAACTGTAGATTCAGTGAGCAGCAGCAACGGACTTCAGATGTATAAGCTGAGCCTGGCGTCTTACGACCCGCTCAGCACTATCCGCAGGAGGGTGAACCTGGAAGTGTGTGTGAGCAGCCAGACGCGCATGCTGAATACGACTCCAACCGAAGCGGGCGAGGTGCTCCGGTGTCATGGCATGGTGTTCAGCAACCAGGGCTCTCTCTGCAGATGGTCGCAGACCAGGTGAATGACGGTGTCGCGGAATAATCCGCGAATACAAGGAAGCGCGGTGCGGCTCGCACGTTTTCATGCGCCGTGTTCTTCCCATTTTTCTGTCTCCCGGAATTCACTCTGCCCATCACGATCGGGTGCGCCCCGTTGACTGACGAAATTATGGCTGTTTTTCTCGACAGGCCGGCCTTATAGTTATCAAAGTGTAAAGAACTTCGTATCCTGGCCTTCTGTGTGGAGTGTTCGGATCTCTCTCCCCCGGATACCAATTGCTGTTTCGGTGTGATTATTCCGAAATACGTAAGCCTGCAAGCGGATGCTTTTATGAAAGTTGCAATTATAGGTGGTGGAATTGTTGGTCTGGCGACGGCTCATCGGCTGCTCCGGAGACGTCCGGACGTTCAGGTGCTTCTGCTCGAGAAGGAAGAGGGCCCCGGACGCCACCAGACCGGACACAACAGCGGAGTGCTGCACTGCGGGCTCTACTATAAGCCGGGCTCGACCAAAGCCCGCATGGCGGTGCAGGGCATTCGCAAGATGGTTGATTTTTGCGCGGAGCACAAGGTTCCGTTCGATCTCTGCGGCAAGGTGGTTGTCGCCACCGAACCGGAAGAAGTTCCGCGCCTGCACGCGCTGCTGGAGCGCGGTAAGGCCAATGGGCTGGAAGGACTCCAGTTGCTGGGGCCGGAGCAGATTCAGGAACTGGAACCCCACGCCGCAGGCCTCGCGGGTCTGCGTGTCCCCCAGGAAGGCATCGTTGATTATCCAGCCGTGGCCGATGTCATGGTCCAGCAGATTCGCAATCAGGGGGGTGTGATTCATTTCTCCTCGGAGGTCACGGAGCTTCGGAACGGAAACAACTGGCGTATCCGCACTACCGGCGGAGATCATGAGGCGGATTTCCTCATTAACTGCGCCGGCCTGCACTGCGACCGGGTGAGCCGCATGGCGGGAAATCGCGACGCCACGAAGATTGTTCCCTTCCGCGGCGAATACTACAAAATCAGGCCGGAGCGCCAGCACCTGGTCCGGAATCTTATCTATCCGGTGCCCGACCCCAAGTTTCCGTTTCTGGGCGTGCATTTTACCCGCCTGATTTACGGCGGCGTCGAGGCCGGCCCCAATGCCGTTCTCGCTTTCGCGCGCGAGGGCTATCGGCATACGGACTTTTCTCTGCGCGACATGGTCGAGACCCTCACCTATCGCGGATTCTGGAGGTTCTTCCTGCGCTATCCGGCGATGTGCTGGAGCGAGTTCCGTCGCTCCTTCAGCAGGGCTCTGTTCTGCAGATCGCTGCAGCGTCTTGTCCCCGAGATGCAGCTGGACGACCTTGCTGCGGGAGGCGCGGGAGTGAGGGCGCAGGCTCTGTCTCCTGCCGGCGATCTCATTCAGGATTTCTACTTTGTTGCTCAGAGACGCGCGCTGCATGTTTTGAATGCGCCCAGCCCCGCCGCTACCGCCAGTCTGGCAATCGCCGACGAAGTCATCGACCGGATTCAGGACGCGCTTCCGGCGTAACTTCACAGCTCGCCCACCACAAGCTCCGCAACGCACCCACACCCCAGACTCGGGAGGAGAAACCATCATGCTATCCGTCGCAAATGACAAGGCGAGTGACCTGAAACAGCTAATCGCCTCTCGTAAGGCCCGCATCGGTATTGTGGGAATGGGCTACGTCGGGCTCCCGCTCGCGCTGTTGTTCAGCGAAGAGCGCTTTCGCGTCACCGGCTTCGACATCGACTCGCGCAAGGTCAACACCTTGAATGAGGGCGGCTCCTATATCGTCCGCATTCCGGGCACGGAAATCCAGCTGGCGCGTCAGAACGGCTTCAGCGCCACCGCCGATTACCGCCAGATCGCCGAGATGGATGTGGTCATCATCTGCGTGCCGACTCCCCTTACTGAGCATCACGAGCCCGATCTCAGCTTTGTTACGGGAACCGTTCGCAACATCGCGCCGCGTCTGCGTGAAGGGCAGCTGATCATTCTGGAGAGCACGACCTTTCCGGGCACGACGGAGGAGGTTGTCGTGCCGCTGCTGGAAGAGAATAATCCCCACGGTCTGCGCGTGGCCCGAGACGATGCCAGCTCGGGCTTCTACGTCGCTTTCTCACCGGAACGGGAGGATCCCGGCAACGACTCGGTGGCTCGCCGTGAAATTCCGAAGGTGGTCGGCGGGTGCGGGCCGGTAGCGGCCGAGCTCGCGTCTGCCGTGTATCAGACCATATTCAACCGGACGGTGACCGTTTCCTCGCCAGCAACCGCGGAAATGACCAAGCTGCTCGAAAATATTTACCGATGCGTCAATATAGCGCTTGTCAATGAGCTGAAGCAGCTTTGCATGAGAATGGATATCGACTTGTTTGAGGTCATCGATGCGGCCAAAACCAAGCCCTTCGGCTTTCAGGCCTTCTATCCAGGTCCTGGGCTGGGCGGGCACTGCATTCCCATCGATCCCTTCTATCTTTCCTGGAAAGCCAGACAATTCGATTTCCGAACTCGGTTCATCGAGTTAGCCGGTGAGATTAACGTCCAGATGCCATATTTCGTCGTGGAGAATGTTACCGAGGCTCTGAACTTGCAGGCCAAGGCCCTGTCCGGATCGAAGGTGCTGGTGCTCGGCCTCGCTTATAAGCGGGACATCGACGATCTGCGCGAATCGCCTGCGCTGACGATCATTGAGCTGCTGCAAAAACGGGGAGCTCATGTTGAGTACAACGATCCATTTTTCCCGACCGTGGGACAGGGCCGCAAGTACGCGCTGAACATGACCAGCACGCCGCTGGAGCGAATTCCGGAGTTCGACTGCGTCGTGATCGTAACCGACCACTCGCAGTACGATTATGCCGCCATCGCTGCTCAGGCTCGCCTGGTCGTGGATACGAGAAACGCGATGCGCGGTATTCAGGCGGCGCATATCGTACGATGCTGACCTTGCCGGGAATCGCCCCAATCCTGAAGCGGGCAGTACGATCGCTCCTCCGTATGTGCCCTGCATCAACTGATAGTGTCATGCAAATCGTCCCCTGAGCCGATCTGCATCGTACTCCGCGACCGCTCCCCGCGGCCTCGCGATGGAATATTGCGCGATCCGAAGGGCAGGATACTGCTCCCGCCGTCGATTGCGTCCCTCCTTTACGTGATCGCCGTCACATACTAATCTCCGGAAAACTGGATAATAGCTGCGTCGTTCTGTAACGCAGTCCGGCCCTCTCTGCCTTGAGAGGTGAGTCCTCTCCTGCTTGCTTCCAGCGCGGCAACGCCTGTGCCCTGCGCAGCGCGGAGCCGGTCGACACCGGGCCTTGCGGCGCCTGGAGAGGGGTGGAGAGTTTGCGGAAGTATTATCGATTCGTCGACGGGCTGCGGAAGTTTGCGCGGGCGCGTATGCAGCCCGAAGAAGCCATCGATATGGCGCAATCCACGTTGCGCCGGCGCATCGCTGCGCGCGAGGAGAACTTTCTCTGTCTGGCAGGGAAGGGCATCTTCGGATATCCCCGCAGTCCCTACCTGCCGCTGCTGGAAGCGCGCCACATCTCCTTCAGCGATCTCAGGGCCTGGGTTGCCCGGGACGGACTGGAGGCGGCCCTTGAAAGACTGAAAGAAGAGGGCGTCTATGTCAGCATAGACGAGTTCAAGGGAAAAACTCCGCTGCGCCGCCGCGGCGTCAGCATCAATCTGCGCGAGAGCATGTTTGACAATCCCTGGCTCTCCGCCGGATACGAAGTCAGGAGCGGGGCCACGCGGAGTGCGGGAACCAGGATCCGCATCGACTTCGACTACCTCCATCAGCGCTCGCTATTCGACGCATTTCTGCTCGACCTCCACGGGTGCTTGACCGCGCCCATCGCCAACTGGTTTCCCATTTATCCCGGGGCGCCGGGAATCAACTCGAGTCTCCGTTTCGATCACATCGGGAATCCGGTGCGGCGCTGGTTTTCGCAGGTTGCGGAAGACCAGGTGAGGGTGAATTGGGAGAAAACGTGGGGCACAAAGGCGATTTTCGCGCTCTACCGCCATTCCGGGGGAACCCTGGCCAAACCGGAATACACCGCCCTGCATGACGCGCACCGAGTGGCGCAATGGGCGGCTGAGGCCCTCGAAGAGAACCCGAATTGCATTATTTATACGTTTGCGGCATCGGCCGTTCGGGTCTGCAGCGCCGCTGCTGACCTGAATCTCAGCCTGAAGGGCGCGAAATTCCTGGTGACCGGCGAGCCGCTCACCCGGCAGAAGAAGCGCGAAATCGAATCTGCCGGAGCCGCCGCCATTCCCGTTTACGGTATTTCGGAAGCTGGGGTGATTGCCGCCGGCTGCGATCGCCCGCATGAGCAGAGCGACCACTGCCATCTCTATAAAGACACGATGGCCGTCGTCAGCCATCGGCAGGAAGCTCCGAATTTCGATATCCGCGTCTCCGCCTTTCTCTTCACGACCGTTCTCTATGAGTCGCCTAAGTTGCTTCTGAATGTCGGCATGGGCGATTTCGGAGACATCGCCGCCGGAGATTGTAGCTGCCGGTTTGGGGAGACAGGTTTCGATGTAACTCTTGGCAACATCCGCAGCTATGAAAAGCTGACCGGCGAGGGAGTTACCTTTGTCGATACGGATTTTGTTCGCATTCTGGAAAGGGATCTGCCCCAGTCTTTCGGTGGCCGGAGCACGGATTATCAGCTGATGGAGGAAGAGGACGAGCGGGGTTTCACGCGTCTCCATTTGCTGGTCAGCCCGGGCGTGGGCAAGGTCAACGAAGCCGCTGTTCTGGAGAAATTCATGGGCCTGCTGCGGCAGAGCGAAGCCAGTCCGGAATCGTGGGCGCAGTCCGGAGTCGAAATGTGGCGGCAATCCGGCATGGTGCGTATCCGGCGCGAAGAGCCGGTGTCGACGGCGAGCGGTAAGGTTCTGCCCTTTCACCTGCGCCCCGCCGGGAGCATTCCCACCACAAAAGCAGTCCACTGAAAGGAATTGCCATGGCATTCCCGGCGCAACGGCTCAGAAGGCTTCGCCGAAACGAAGCGTTACGCGGCATGGTTCGCGAAACTCACCTCTCTGCGGATCGATTCATTCTGCCTCTCTTTGCGGTACCCGGCAGCCGCGTCAGAGAGGAGATTTCCTCGCTGCCCGGGAATTACCATCTCTCCGTCGACTGCCTGGTCGAGGAGGCGCTGAGTGCGCGCGACCTTGGCATTCCTGCTGTGCTCCTCTTCGGCGTGCAGGAAGCGAGGGACGAGCGGGCATCCGGCGCTTATGCCCCGCACGGCATCGTTCAGGAAGCGGTCCGGGCCCTGAAGAAGATGGCTCCCGGTCTCATCGTCGTCACCGATGTCTGCGGCTGCGAGTACACCGCCAATGGGCACTGCGGCTTCATGGTAGACGGCTATCTGGATAACGACGATTCGCTCGAGCTGATCGCGCAGATTGCGCTCTCGCACGCGGACGCCGGCAGCGACATGGTGGCGCCCGCCTGCATGCTGGACGGACAAATCCAGGCGATCCGCCGGCTCCTCGATGCGAATGGCTTTCAGAATTTGCCCATCATGGCGTATTCGGCGAAGCTTGCCTCAAAGCTCTATGACCCCTTCTTTCAGGAAGGGACGCAGTCGACGGTTTCGTTTGGAGACAAGAGAACGTACCAGATGGATTGTTCGAATTCCGACGAAGCCATGCGCGAGATAGCCCTCGACATCGAGGAAGGCGCGGATATCGTGATGGTGAAACCCGCTCTCTATTGCCTCGATATCGTCTGGCGCGCCAAACAGGAGTTTCACATTCCGCTCGCCGCGTATAACGTCAGCGGCGAATACGCGATGATCGACGCGGCGGCCCGGCTCGGCCGAGTGGATCGGGACGCCGTCATGATGGAAGCCCTGACCGCCATCCGGCGCGCAGGCGCGGACCTGATCGTCACCTACTTTGCAAAGCACGCTGCGGAACTGCTCGGGAGCCGCGCATCGCGATCGGCCCATGCAGAACTGCTGCATGTTTAGGAAGCAGCAGCGGACGGCCCATGGCCAGTGTTCTCACGCAGTATCCGTCGGAACCGCTGGCGCCGCACCATGCCTGTTCGGGGAATCAGCGTCCCTGCGGCAATTCATCCCGCTGCTCGACGATGCGGGCCTGCTTGTCCGGGCGACAGAGCCGGTTCACTGGAGATTTGCAATCGGCAGGATGACGCGGGAAGTACGCAAGCCGCTGCTCTTTGAGAACATCATTGGCTATCCTGGTCAGCGCGTGTTCACCAATGGGCTGTCCGGCAACGCCTGTCTGGCTCTGGCTCTCGGGATGGATCTCAACAGTACGCGATCGGCGATCCCGGGTGAACTCCGACGCAGACTCTCGTCGCCCCTCGTACCCCGAACCATCGAAATCCCGGGAGTCCCGGAGGATCTCGCGGAGGCACGGGATCCGGACCTGACGCGGCTGCCCATTCCGCACTGGTCCGAACTGGACGGCGGCCGATATCTGGGCACCTGGCATATCAACGTCAGCAAAGATCCGGAAACGGGTGCGCGCAATGCCGGTGTCTACCGTATGCAACTGCTGGACGGCCGCCACGCGACCGTCAATGCCCTCCCCGGCAGTCATCTGGCCATGCATGTCGACAAAGCGGAACGGTACAACCGACCTCTGCGTATGGGGGTCGCCATCGGTGTCCCCGAGGCTGTGGTGGTCGCGGCGGCTGCAGGATGCCCAGCCGGGAAAGACGAGTTCGAACTTGCTGGAATGCTGTTGCAGCGGCCTGTGGAGCTAATCCGATGCCCGGGCGTGGATCTTGAGGTTCCGGCCGCCTCTGAGATCGTCGCAACAGGAATCATCCACCCGCGGGTTCGTGTGCAGGACGGGCCGTTTTTCGACTATATGGGCGTACCGAACACGAATCCCGAGGCATTTCTGTTTGAGGTGACGCGGCTTTGGGTTCGTAACGAGCCGATCTTTCGCGGCGCATCCGTAGGCACACCGGGCGCTGAAGACCATCAGCTTTTTTCTCTGCTCGCCGAGCTGGGGCTCCTCGATTTTCACGGATCCCGGCTCCGCCGCCACGTTCAGACCATGCTGTTCAGGCGCGGCATGTTCCGCGCGCTTCAGCAAACTAGCCGGGCGGCCAGAGTGCTCCGCCTGCTGGCAAGGGCGAAGGGCACCGATTCACTATGAAGGCCGCGGTTATTCTCCGGACTTGCTCCGTGCTCATCGAAACTTAAGGTATTGTCACCGTAAAGGTGTTGGACGGCGAGCTCTGGTTGCCCTCGGCGTCCACACTCACGACGTAGTAGGTGTACGCCGTTCCGTCGGTCACGGAGGTGTCGGTATACGTCGTCGTAGAAGCAGTTGTTGAGCCCAGCAGCTCGTAGGAAGTGCTTGCGCCGGTGGCCCGATAGATGGCGTAGGTCGCCACCGGATCCGTCGAGCTGGTGGGGGCATCCCAGTTTAGCTGTACCTCGTACGAGGTCGCCTGCCCCGTTCCAGTCAAGGTCACAGTCGCTGTCCCCGTCGAGGTGTTGTCTGACAGGGTTACGCTGCCGGTCACCGCGCCGCTGGTGGTCGGATCGAACTGGATGTCAAGAATTGCGGTTGAGTTCGGGTTCAGCGTGACCGGGAAGGTCACCCCGGAGATGCTGAACCCTGTTCCCGACACCGACCCTGCATTGAGGATCAGCGGTGCAGTGCCCGAGGAAGTCAGGGTTACGGTTTGGGTGGCTGGCGAATTCAGGTCGACGTCGCCGAAAGCTACTGTGGTGGAGCTCAGTGTCAGGGCCGGCGTGGCCGCGCCCAGGCTCAGAGCGAAAGTCTCCGTCACCCCGCCGGCTGCCGCCGTGAGGGTCACGTTCTGGGCCGAGGTCACCGCTGTCACGGTCGCGGTGAAGGTGGCCGTGGTCGCTCCGGCTGCTACGGTCACCGAAGCAGGCACGGTCACCGCAGTGCTGCTGCTCGCGAGGTTCACCGTCAGGCCGCCGGTTGCGGCTGGAGCGGTCAGCGTCACGGTGCAGGCATCGGAGCCCGATCCGGTCATCGAATTGCTGGTACAGCTAAGGCTGCTCAGCGTACCCACGGCGCTCAGATCGAGAGCATAGGTCTTCGTCACTCCGCCGGCTGTCGCCGTGAGGGTCACGTTCTGGGTCGAGGTCACCGCCGTCACCGTGGCGGTGAAACCAGCCGTGGTCGCTCCGGCTGCTAC
>Ga0335072_10001020_pt1 | contig 48102 bp, 40 predicted proteins | sample Lox_Sample_21_FD_206725 | JGI IMG/M metagenome (GOLD analysis project Ga0335072, IMG submission 206725) | Soil microbial communities from Loxahatchee National Wildlife Refuge, Florida, United States - Lox_Sample_2.1 | ecosystem: Environmental > Terrestrial > Soil > Wetlands | place: USA...
ACATCATTGCCGTGCCACCAACCGAGAATGGATTTGTCGAGGGCCTGATTGCGGCAGCGCAGCGCATCGCCGTTCGCCGCGACCGCACGGCGTCGTTGAACATGCCGGCGGAATGGCGAGACGCATTATCTCCTGTCGCAAAGTCGCTTGCCGCGATATTCAGACAGATGACCGCAACTGTCTGATACGAGGCGGCGTAAGGGCTGATGTACGGGCGACATGTCATGCCGACCATGCCCACCTCGTCATGCCGACGAAGGTCGGCATCCACGGCTTTGCTTTATTGCGCAAGACCAAGTCGTGGATGGCGGGCCTTGCCGCGCTACGCGCCAGCCATTCTTACCCTGCGCAGATCGTCCGCCACGGTAAGCGGTGCGCCGGTCGCTGCCAGCACTTCGTCGACAGTAAAGCCCGGCGCGATCTCCCGCATCAGAAAGCCATCGCCCTTAGGTTCGAACAATCCATAGTTCGTCGCCACCAGCGTCACCACATGCCGCGCGGTCACCGGCAGGTCGCAACGCTGCACCAGCCGAGGGCTGCCGTCGCGCGTGACATGTTCCAGGATGATGAATACCCGTTTCGCGCATGCGGCCAGGTCCATCGCGCCACCGATGCCACCGCCCTTCTGCCCCTTCAGCTTCCAGTTGGCGAAATCGCCGCCGCACGATACCTGGTAGGCGCCCATCACCGTCGCATCGATATGTCCGCCGCGGATTACCCCAAAAGAATCGGCATGATGCACCACCGCGGCACCCCGCCGCAGCGTGACGTTCTGTCCGCCGGCGTTCACCAGGTTCAGATCTTCCTCGCCAACCGGCGCTATCGGACCGTAGCCGATCACGCCATTTTCCGAATGATAGATGATGTCGCGCTCACCGATGTCGGTGTTGGAGCAAAGCGTCGGAATGCCAACCCCCAGGTTGACGATCCATCCGTCCTGGAATTCCAGTGCGACACGGTCCGCCATCTGCTGGCGGGTCAGACCTTTCGTTTCGCTCATCGGCGGCGCTCCTGCCGGCGGATCGGCCACAGCCCGTCGGGCGGCGGCGGCACTTTAACTAACCGGTTAATGTAAATCCCCGGCGTGTGAACCATATCGGGATCGATATCGCCCGCCGGCACGATATCCTCATCCACCTCGGCTATCGTGATGCGCGCCGCCGTCGCCATCACCGGATTGAAATTTCGCTGCGAGCGGTGGAACATCAGATTGCCGAACGTATCCGCCCGCCGCGCGCGGATGAACGCGTAGTCCAGCTCCAGTGCGTATTCCAACAGGTATTCGCGGCCATTTATCACGCGGGTTTCGCGCCCCTCGGCGAGTTCGGTGCCAACCCCGGCAGGGGTGTAGAACGCGGGAATGCCCGCGCCCGCGGCGCGCAGCCGTTCCGCCAGCGTGCCCTGCGGCACCAGTTCTGCTTCCACTTCGCCGGATTCGTAATATTTGGTGAAGGGCAGCACATCGGTCGGCCGCGTCGCCGCGGTGAACGCACAGATCACCTTCTTCACCTGCCCGTTCTCCACCAGCATGCCGATATCCGGCATGCGCGGCTGCTGTGCCCCGCCGGTGGTATTGGCGACCAGCGTCAGTCGCTTCGCGCCTTGCTCCAGCAGCGCCTTGATCAGATTGAATGGCACGCCCGGCATGGCAAAGCCGCCGAAGGCGATGGTGGCCCCGTCGGGAACGTCCTGCACGGCCGCGGCAAAGCTGGCGACCTGCTTCGATTTCTGTGTCATGTCCCTCCCGTCCCGTCGGCTCCGCCCAGGATGAACCGACACCCGCCAGCACAAGTCAAGCCAAGCTATTGTCGTCAATCTCGGTTCCCGCAATTCCAATCAAGCGCGCCGGCGATGCTGCGCTACAACGCGCCCACATCGCAGCGAGTCCCTCATGAACCCGGTATGCAAGGCGCTCTGGTTCATCGAAGCCCATCTCGGCGACGAGACCTCCCTGGCCGACATTGCCGCCGCCGGTGGCGTCTCTCGCTATCAGCTTCTGCGCGCCTTCGGTGCCACGACGGGCCGTTCGGTCATGCGCTACGTCCGCGCCCGCCGCCTCACCGAGGCCGCGCGCGCCATCGCCGCCGGCGCACCCGACATTCTGTCGGTTGCCCTGGATGCCGGTTACGGATCGCACGAAGCCTTCACCCGCGCCTTTCGCGACTTGTTCCGCATCACGCCCGAAAACCTTCGCGACCGGCGCTGCCTCGACAAGCTGCCCCTGACGGAGCCCATTCGCATGGATCAGTCGCTCATCGTGCCGCTCAATCCGCCGCGCTTCGAAACCGGCCGAACCTTGCTCATTGCCGGCCTGGGCGAGCGCTATACGTTCGAAACCAACCAGGGCATTCCGCTGCTGTGGCAGCGTTTCACGCCCTGGCTTGGCAATGTTCCCGGACAGGTCGGCACGGTCGCCTACGGTGTGTGCTGCAACAGCGACGGCGCCGGCAATTTCGAATACATCGCCGGCGTCGAGGTCGCCAGCTTCGACGATCTCCCCGCGGAGTTTCGTCCGGTACGCATCCCACGGCACCGCTACGCAGTGTTCACCCACGGCAATCACATCTCGACCATCCGCGGCACCTGGTACACGATTATGAACCAGTGGTTCCCGCAATCCGGCCACGAACTCGCCGACGCCGCCGATTTCGAACAATACGATGACAGATTTGACCCTCACACCGGCAGCGGCGAGGTCGAGATATGGCTCCCACTCAGGTCATGACCCGCCGCTCCATGCTTGCCGCGCTCGCCGTCGCGGCCGTGCCGGCGCCGGGCCGCGCTTCCGCCGCCGCCTCGCCATGGCCCACCGCCACGCCCAAGGACGCCGGCTTCACGCCGGACCTTGCCGCTAGGCTCGATTCCGGGGTCCGATCCGGCTTGCTCCATGGCCTGCATGCCGCGTTGCTCAGCCGCAACGATCGGCTGGTTCTGGAACGCTACTATCCCGGCGCCGACGAGGCCTGGGGCACGCCGCTCGGCCGCGTGAAATTCAATCCAACCACGCTGCACGATCTGCGCTCGGTGACGAAAAGCATCGTCGGCCTGCTGTATGGCATCGCACTGGAACGTAATCTTGTGCCGCCGCCGGAAGCGCCGCTGCTGCGGCAATTTCCCGAATACCCCGCACTCGCGGCCGATCCGGCACGCGCGAAGCTGACGGTGGCCAATGCCTTGACCATGACGCTCGGCCTGGCCTGGGATGAAAGCCGTTCCTACGCCGATCCCGAGAACTCTGAGCGGGCGATGGAAGATGCACCCGATCGCAATCGCTACGTGCTGGAGCAACCGATCGTCGCTGCACCGGGGTCGAGATGGATCTATTGCGGTGGCGCGGTTGCCTTGCTGGGCGCGCTGATCGCCCGCGGCAGCCGCGCGACGCTGCAGGAATTCGCACGCCATGCATTGTTCGAACCTCTTGGTATCACAACGTCCGGCTGGGCCGAGGGGCGCGACGGCGTCGCCGCTGCCGCATCAGGCCTTCGCCTGCGCCCGCGCGATTTGCTGCGCATCGGCACACTGGTGCTGGCGAACGGCCAGTGGCATGGCCGCCAGATCGTCTCGCGCGCATGGCTGGAGCAATCGTTCACGCCGGCAATCGCCACCACCGGCAATACCGTTGCCCCCGCCTATGGGCGCTTGTGGTATCTGGGCGAAGCGACCGTCCCGGCGCTGGCCGGCCCGCATCGCTGGATCGGCGCGGTCGGCAACGGCGGCCAGCGGCTGTTGCTGATGCCCGATGCCGGGCTCACGGTGGTCATCCTGTGCGGCAATTATAATCGGCCCGACCAGTGGATAACGCCGCTGCGCGTGTGGAAGGAGATGACGTTGGCCAATCTTCACGCTGCCTGAATGCCGCGCGGCACGTGAGCGCAGCTACCTATAATGCCTTGTCGAACCAGTGGTGCGCATAGCGTTCGTCGTTGAACCGCGCCACCTCGCGATAGCCGGCGCTGCGATAAAGCCGGATCGCCTCCTCCAGCACGCGATTCGTCTCGAGGCGTATCATCTCTGCCCCGGTCTCACGCGCCAGGCGTTCCAGCTCCGTCAGCAGTCGCCGTCCCAGGCCAAGCCCTCGCACCTCCGGCGCGACCCACATGCGCTTCACATAAGGCGGTTCACCGGGATATAGGATCAGCCCGCCGCAGCCGACCGGCTCGCCGCGCAGCCGCGCCACCACCAACATCCCCGTCGGCGGGGCCAGGTCATGCAGCGCCGCCGCCAGCGCTTCCTCCGCATCGAAGCCTGATTCGAACCGCGTGTTCAGCTCGGCGAAATATCGCGTCAGGCACAGTTGCGCGTCAGGTGTGGCGGGATCCTCCACCGCCAGCTCGATCATCGATGCGCGCAACAGCCGTTCCACGTCGCTCATCGCCGCCAGCAGGCGAGCGCGCTGGCTGTCGCTGAGGGGCGCGAGAAAACTCCAGGCCACCGCATCGGAACGCCGGTCGATTTCGGCATATTCGGCGAGGCCGGTCGCCGTCAGGCAAGCGCAACGGACCCTCCGGTCTTCCGGGCTCGCGGCAACCGTCACCAGTCCCTGCCGCTCCAGTGCCCGCAGCACGCGGCTGGCATAGCCCGAGTCCAGTCCGAGCCGGGCGCGCAAGCGGCGCACTTCCATCCCGTGCGGCCCGATCTCCCACAGCACGCGCGTTTCCGTCATCGGGCGCGTGCGACCCAGAAACTGATCGGTCAGCGCGCCAATGCGCTCGACGGCGATGCGGTTGAAGGCGCGCGTCAGCGCAATCGCGGCCTGGTCCATATCTCTGACAATAGTCAGAGAATCCTCGCCGGGTCAAACCAGCCGCTCGGGTCGCCCGGCCACTCCGCACCGTCAGGCGATCAGCGCGGCCAGTTCGGTCATGCTTGGCACGATCAGGTCAGGCTGGTGAGGCGTGGCTCCAAACGGGCGGCGGCGGCGGTCGATGAAGGCGGTCCGCATGCCGGTCGCCTTGGCGCCGATGCAATCGAACGCATGGTTGGCAATGAACAATACCTCGCCGCGCCCGACGCCCATCAGTTCGGCCGCCATTTCGTACGTCCTGTGATGCGGCTTGAACGCGTTGGCAACCGCGACCGAGATGATGCGATCGAATTCGATCCCATGATGGGCGCGCGCGGCCTCCAGCATATCCGGATCGCCATTCGACAGCACGGCCAGTTTGTACCGTGACCGCAGCTTCTCCAGCGCGTCCGGCACTTCGGGAAACGGCTTCAAATGCTCTATGGCTGCGACCAGCGCCCGCACATCGTCCGACGTATGGGGGATGCCTGCCCGGTCCATCACGAACGCAACCGCGCGCTCGCCGATCTCGCGATAGGGCGTGTGGTCCTTCTCCAGCAATGCATCGATCATGGAATTCTCGAAATGCGTGCGCCGCCACCAGGTGACGAAGCTGTCCGGACTGCCCTGCCAGTTGCGGGCCTTCAGGAATGGCGTGGCGGCTTCGACCAGACCGGACTGCATGTCCACGACCGTCCCGTACTGGTCGAACATGCAGACCTTGATGGTAGATTTCAGCGTCAGGGGATCGGTCATGGTAGCCTCCATCGCACGGGCGCCACTTGAGACAGACCCGCCGCCCGGATCAAGGATCGCCCCCATGCCGCAAGACTTCCTGCTGCGCCCGATCGGCACCATCGCCACGCCCTGGCGTACCATCGCCGACTGTCCACGCAACGGCCGCCAGCCCGATCCGGCGCCGGTCTGCACCGTCCACGTGTTCCCCGACTATTGCGAGGGCCTGCAATCCATTCAGGGCTTCTCCCATCTGATCCTGTTATATTGGCTTGGCGGCGCCAGCCCAGCGCAGCTCGTCTTTACCCCGCCGTTCGATAGCCAGCCCCGCGGGGTATTCGCCACCCGCGGACCGCGCCGCCCCAACCCGATCGGCCTCTCCGTCGTCGCGCTCGACGCCATGGAGGGGCCGCATACGCTGCGGGTGCGTTACCTCGACTGTATGGACGGCACCCCCTTGCTCGACATCAAGCCCTATCTCCCGACCACCGACGCCGAGCCGGGTGCCGGCATGGGCTGGCTGGACCCCCACGCCACCCGCAACCGCCAGACGCTGGCCCCGACACAGCGGCCGTAACACCCGCGCATTTCGCCCGCGAATCTCGCCCGCGCATCTCGATTGACTCGGATCGCGCGCTTCGTCAGTTTGCGAACGCTGGGAGCGGGCCCACGAATGGCCCCAGACGCAACAAACGGGAGGGTTATTATGACAGGCCGCCGTGCCGCGACGCGCAGGATGTATCCGTCTGTGCGCACGACCTGATGCCTGCCGTCCCGTCCCCAGACACCGCACCGCTGCTGGCAATACGCGGCGTCAAGGTGCGCTTCGGCGGCGTGATCGCCCTGGGCGGCGTCTCTTTCGACGTCGGTTACAGTCAGATCTGCGGCCTGATCGGTCCCAACGGCTCCGGCAAGACCACCCTCTTTAATTGTATCAGCGGTATCTATCGCTACCAGGAAGGCGATATCCGCTTTGAAGGCGCCTCGCTCAAGGGAACGCCACGCCATGACATGGCGGGCCTGGGAATTGGCCGCACCTTCCAGAACGTCGCCTTGTTCCGCCGACTGAGCGTGCGCGACAATGTGCTGGTCGGTGCCCACCATCTCGGCCGGTCCGGTTTCGTCGCGAATGCCCTGCGGCTGCCGGTCGTCCGCGGCGAGGAGCGGGAAAGCACCGCGCGTCTGGACATGCTGCTGGACCTGCTGGACCTGCGCCAGGTGGCAGCGGTGCCCGCGGGCAGCCTGCCGTTCGGCTGGCAGAAGCGCGTCGAACTGGCGCGCGCGCTCATCGGCGGTCCCAAGCTGCTGCTGCTGGACGAACCCGCCGGCGGCCTGAACCACAGCGAAGTCGATGAACTCGCCGTACTGCTGCACCGCATCCGCGAGCATTTCACCCTCAGCATATTACTCGTGGAACACCACATGAACCTTGTGATGCGCGTCTCCGACAAGGTGGTGGCGCTCGAATTCGGCCTGAAGATCGCCGACGGCACGCCGGACGACGTGCGCAACGAACCAGAGGTGATCCGCGCCTATCTCGGCGAGACCGACGAGGAGGTCCATCGTGCCCGCGTTGCTTGAGGCCCGCGGGCTGCACGCAGCCTATGGCGAGACGAAGGTGCTGCACGGCATCGACTTCGCCGTGCAGGAAGGCGGTGTCAGCGCCCTGCTTGGCGCCAACGGGGCAGGCAAGACCACCACGCTGCGCGCCATTTGCGGCATGGTGAAAACCCAGGGCGAAATCATCCTGGCCGGCGAGCGTATCGACGGCAGGGCGACGGAAGATGTGGCCCGGCGCGGCGTGGCGCATGTGCCCGACGGTCGCGGCACATTTCTCGAACTCACCGTCGAGGAAAACATGCGGCTCGGCGCCTATACCCGCAAGAACCGCGAGGTGGCGGCCGATTTCGAACGCATGTTCGGCTACTTCCCGCGCCTGCGCGAGCGCTACCACCAGCAGGCCGGCACGCTGTCGGGTGGCGAGCAACAGATGCTGGCAATCGCCAGGGCGCTGCTGCTGCGGCCGAAGCTTCTCCTTCTGGATGAGCCGTCCTTCGGTCTGGCGCCTTTGATCGTGAAAGAGATCTTCGCGATCATGCGGCGAATTCGCGCCGACGAGAACGTGAGCATCCTGCTGGTGGAGCAAAATGCCAATCTGGCGCTGGACTTTGCCGAGGATGCCTACCTGCTGGAGACGGGACGCATCGTGGTGTCGGGACCGGCGGCGGATATCCAGCAGGACGAGGCGATACGACGGTCATATCTGGGATACTGAACACCAAACCCCTCGCCCGCTCGCAGCGGGAGGTGGGGCCAAACTGTCATTGCGAGGAGCGCAGCGATTAGCCAAAACCGATCGAGAGGGCACACAGCCCCAAACACCGGCCGGCCAGATCCAGTCGCTTCGTTGCTCGCTATGACATCGACAAAATAAGCAAGGAGGGCTTCTTGGAAGGCTTGATCCATCAGGTCATGTCCGGCATCGCCAACGGCAGCATCTACGCGTCCGTCGCCCTGGCGCTCGTAATGATCTACAAGGCCACCCATCACATCAACTTCGCCCAAGGCGAAATGGCGACGTTCGCCACCTACGTCTCGCTGATGCTGATCAATGCCGGCGTCTCATATTGGGCCGCCTTTCTTTTCACCCTGGTGATCGCATTCGCCGGCGGCATGGTGATCGAACGGCTGCTGATGCGGCCGATGATGAATGCCCCGGTGCTGTCTTCCGTTGGTGTGTTCATCGGCCTGCTGCTGATCATCAACGCCTGCAGCGGCTGGTTCTTCGGCTACACCATCAAGAGCTTTCCCTCGCCGTTTCCGAGCCAGCCGATGCTCGGCGGTTACGTCTCCGGTCATGAGCTTGGTTCGACCGCCGTGACGCTGATCGTTTTGCTTGCGGTATATCTGTTCTTTCGCTACACCAGGCTGGGTCTGGCGATGCGCGCCGCCGCGTTCAACCCGGTCTCGGCCCGGCTGGTCGGCGTGCGCGTTGGCGCAATGCTCGGCCTGGGCTGGGGCCTCGCGGCAGCGATCGGCTCCATGGCGGGCATGATGGTCGCGCCCGTCGTCTTTCTCGATCCCAACATGATGTTCGGCATCTTGCTCTATGCCTTTGCCGGTGCGCTGCTGGGCGGTATCGACAATCCGCTGGGCGCCGTGCTCGGCGGTTTCGCCGTGGGCATCATCGAGAATCTGGGTGGCGCCTACCTAGTCGGCACCGAACTCAAACTGACCCTGGCGCTGGTGATCATCGTCGTGGTGCTGGTGGTAAAACCGACCGGTCTGCTGGGCCGGGCCGTACAGAGCAGGGTGTAGTCCGATGCCAAGCGAGCAAACCATGCAGGACGGACCAATGTTGCAGACCGGCGTGAAGCCGCACGGTACGGCATCTTTCGAACCCGCACCCGACAACGGGATGCCGGCGCCAACGACCGGCAGTGCCGATCCTTACGTGCCAACCAGCGATCCCGCTCTGCTGGCGGTCGCGAACTTTCAAAGCCCGGCGAAGACCCGGCGCAGCCTCATGCTGGTGTTGCTGGCGGTGATCGTCGCAGCCGCGGTGCCCACCGCCTTCTTCAACGGCTACCACCTCTTCCAGCTCACCATGGTGGTGGTGTACGCAATCGGCATTCTTGGCCTGTCGCTGCTGATCGGCTTCAACGGCCAGATCTCCCTGGGGCACGGCGCGTTCTTCGCAATCGGCGCCTACACCGCAGCGATCCTGATGGCGAATTGGGACGTTCCGTATTGGGCGACACTGCCGATATCCGCGGCAGTCTGCGCAATTGTCGGCTTCCTGATCGGCCTGCCTGCGTTACGCCTGGAAGGACACTATCTGGCGCTCACGACCTTCGCGCTGGCAATATCGATCCCGCAATTGCTGAAGATAAACGCCGTATCGGATTGGACCGGCGGCGTGCAGGGTCTGGTCATCGACAAGCCCGACGCCCCCTTCGGGTTGCCGTTGTCCGGCGACCAGTGGCTCTACTTGTTCGCCTTGGCGGTCGGCGTCGTGCTGTATGCGATCGCCTGGAACCTGACCCGCGGCCGCGTCGGCCGCGCCATGATGGCGGTGCGCGACCACTCGCTCGCGGCGGAGGCGATGGGCATCAACCTCGCCATGCTCAAGACCCGCACCTTCGCCTGGAGTGCGATGTTCACCGGCATCGCCGGCTCGCTGCAAGCAATCGTCGTACAATTCGTCGCCCCGGATGCCTATGGCGTATTCATTTCGATATTCCTGTTCGTGGGCCTCGTGGTCGGCGGCGTCGCATCGATCGGCGGCACGATCCTCGGCGCTGTCTTTATCGAGTTCGTTCCCAATATCGCCACCCAACTGTCGAAGTCCGCACCAGGCGCGATCTACGGCCTGTTGCTGATCGCGGTGATGTTCCTGATGCCGCAGGGCGCCGGCGGGTTTCTGAAGTCGCTGGTCACGCGGCTGCGACGGTAGCAACACCTCCCTTGCGCGCGGCGCAGAACCTCGCTTGCGCGCAGCGTGGAAGCGATCGGGCCACCACCCGCGTCGAGGGTTTGGGTGAATGACCGCCTATCTCGTCTCGATCGCGGTCATCGCCGGCATCTATGCGCTGATGGCGCTCGGCGTGAACCTGACCTGGGGTCTGGCGGGTCTGGTCAACCTTGGCCTCGCCGGATTCTTTGCCGTCGGCGCCTATACCACCGCCCTGCTGACCAAAGCCGGATGGCCGATACCGCTCGGCATCATTGCCGCCTCGATCACCTCCGCCGCCACCGGAACGTTGCTCGCCGTCGTCACCGCGCGGCTGCGCAGCGACTACCTCGCCATCGTCACCCTCGGCTTCTCTGAGTCCGTCCGCATCGCAGCGGCAAACGAAATCTGGCTCACCAACGGCTCCGACGGGATCGCCGGCATCCCCGGACCGTGGCGTGGCCTCGTATCGCCACAGGTCTTCGAGCAACGCTTGCTCGGTATCGTGATAATCGTCCTGATCGTGGCGTTCGTTTTACTGCAACGCCTCTCGCGTTCGCCCTTCGGCCGCGTGCTGCGCGCGATTCGAGACGATGAGGACGTCGCCGCCGTCGCCGGCAAACATGTGCTGGCATTCAAGGTCCAGGCATTCGCATTGGGCGCCGCGGTCCTGGGCATCGCCGGCGCGCTGTACGCACACGACACCTCCTATGTCGCACCCGATATCTTCGCGCCGTTACTGACTCTGAACATCATTCTGGCCCTGGTTGCCGGCGGGTTGGGGAACAATGCCGGCGCAGTGCTCGGCGCAGTGCTCATCGTCGCGCTGCTGGAAGGCACCCGCTTCATCGCGCCTCTGCTGTGGTTCCTCGCCCCGGCACAGGAGGCGGCAATGCGAGAGTTGCTGATCAGCGTTCTGCTGCTGGGGATGCTGCGCGTATTGCCCGGCGGATTGTTGCCGGAACGTCGTGGCGAGACAGCGCGGTAAATCCCGCATAGAGCGCAATCGAACACGCTGGCCGCGCCACGGAATACGTTCCTGATTCGGAAGTGTCCCGTACTCGCTGCGCACAATCCCTCGCACACACGCTATGTTCCGTGCGTACGTAGTATCCTCGGGGTTCACCTGCATCTATAGTGAGCAACATGCCGTTCGACGTACGGGATTTCCCCGGCGCACCGCCGGAAGATCGAGCCGCCGGCCGCCGCAACCGCCGGTTGGTTGCGTCCTGGCTGTTCTCGGTCGCCGGCATGATCCTCGTCATGGTCGTGCTCGGCGGCGTCACGCGGCTTACCGGCTCCGGGCTTTCCATCATGGAATGGGCGCCGGTCAGCGGCATCCTGCCGCCGCTCAATCATGCAGATTGGGAGAAGCTTTTCAGGCTGTACCAGCAGATCCCGCAATATGCGGCGCTGCACCAAGGTTTCGGACTTGACGGCTTCCGTCACATCTTCTGGCTGGAATGGATCCATCGCCTGTGGGGACGTCTGATCGGCCTGGCCTTCCTCATTCCCCTGGCGTGGTTCTGGAGCACCGGACGGCTAGAGAAGCGCCTGCGCCCCTGGCTGGTCTTCCTCTTCATGCTCGGAGGCCTGCAGGGCGCGGTCGGCTGGTTCATGGTGTCGTCGGGCTTCTTCCCTGATTCCACCTCGGTCGAACCGTATCGGCTCGTCATCCACCTGGCACTTGCCCTGGTGCTCTATGCCGCGATCGTCTGGACCGGCCTGACCGTGCTGCGTCCGACACCGATGCACCGGCCGCAGGCATACCGGCTGCGGCCCTTTGCCTTTGCCTGCTGTGGACTGCTTGCGATGACCATCGTCGCCGGCGGCTTCGTCTCCGGCACCCATGCCGGCCTCGACTACAACACCTTTCCGCTGATGGCCGGCCAGCTCGTGCCGGCGGATTACGCCCGGCTTTCGCCCTTCCTGCGCAACCTGACCGAGAATATCGCCGCCGTTCAATTCGACCACCGCTTGCTCGCGACGCTGACCGCCCTGACGGTTGCCGCCACTGTTGGCGTCGGTTTCGCGACCGCAACGCCCATCGAGGTGCGGCTGCCCTTGTTGGCGCTCGGACTGACGGCGGCGATCCAGTACGCCCTGGGAGTGGCGACCCTGCTGCTGGTCGTCCCGGTCGGTCTGGCCGCCACCCACCAGGCCAACGCCGTGCTGCTGTTGACCGCCGCTCTCGCATTGCTCCACGCGCTGCGGCGACCGCCGGCCGCGGCAACGGCAGCGTGAACCGGCAATGCGCGGCCGCCAGGACAGGAGCTCATTAGCGGCACCGGCGATCGAGGCGGATGTGGTACTGGATACCCTGCCTGTCGGCATTGCCATCGTCGATGCCAACATGCGTATCGCCCTCATGAACCCGGCATTTCATGAGTCGCTCGATCTGCCGCCGGACAGCATCCCGCCGGGAACCACGGTCGAGGATGCGGTGCGCGCCGCGGCGCATCGTGGGGTCTACGGTCCTGGCGATCCCGAAGCCCAGATCGCCGCGGTGCTGGCGGCCGACCGCTCCCGCGCCGGGCGGCTCCGCCGGCGCACTTTCCACGGCCGCAGCTTCGATCTGCACAGCACGCCCCTGCCCGGCGGCGGATACGTCGTCTGCGCTTTGGAAACCACCTCGCTGATCGCCACCCGCGACGAGGCACAGCGCGCGCTGACGCAGACCAATACCGCGCTGGCAACGCTGCAACTCGGACTGGCGGCGTTCAGCGCAACCGGCAGCCTGCTGTTCGCCAATCCACGCTTCAGCGAATTGCTCTCCCTGCCGCCGGAACTCGTCCGCCCGGGCGCCCAGTTCTCCGCATTGCTCGACATCATGGCCAGCCGGGACGAATTCGCCGGAGCGGAAGGCGAGGCCTTCGTCGCCGCCCTGCGGTCGTCGGACCGCTCACGCCCGTCGGTCACGCGGCGCAACCGCGGCAACGGCCAGGTGATCGACGTCACCTCCGACCCGTTACCGGACGGCGGCTGGACCATGGCGGTGACGGACGTCACCCCCCTGGTGCGCGCGGAAGACGAAGCCTCCCGCCGGGCCCGCGCGCTGAATGCCATCCTGGAGGCCATTCCGCACGGAATCTGCGTCTATGGCCCCGATCATCGGGTGACGATGTTCAACCGCGCCTACACGGAGGTGATGGCAGGGGCGCCGCTCGCGGTCGGCGACACCCGGCTCGACGTCATCCGCCGGCGTGCAATCGCCGGGGAATACGGCGACGGCGATCCCGAACAAATCGCGGCCCAGCAGGCGGCCCTCGACGTCAACCGGCCGCAGATGCGCCGCCGGCGCCGGTCCAACGGCATCGTTATCGACGTCAGGACGGCCCCGTTACCGACCGGCGGCTTCATCAGCGTCGTCACCGACATTTCGCCGCTCACCGCGGCGGAAGACGAGTTGTCGCGCCGCGCCGAAGAAATGGCGGCCATGCTCGCCTCGATACGCCACGGCGTGCTGCTGTGGGGAGCCGACCGCCGGCTGATCGCCAGCAACGCCGTGGTCGCGGAATTGATGAACCATCCGCCCGGCCTGCTGACCCCCGGCCGCTCGCAGGACGAAATCCTCGACAGCATGGAGCGGCGGGGCAACTTCGGCGAGGGCCCGGCCGCACAGGCCGTTCCCGAGGGGTTGCGCCAGCGCGATCGCTCGACGAACTACGTTCGCACCGTGCCGTCGCAGAGCGGCCGTGTCATCGAGATCCGCTCCGACCCGATCCCGGGTGGCGGCTGGGTGTCGACCTATACCGACGTCACCGAGACCCACCGGACCGAGGAAGAACTGCGCCGGGCCAAGGAAGCCGCGGAAACCGCCAACCAGGCGAAGTCGCGTTTCCTGGCGACCATGAGCCATGAACTGCGCACGCCGCTGAACTCCGTGATCGGCTTTTCCGATGCCCTGCTGCGTGACGCGGCCAACCCCACGCCGGCCCGGGTCACCGAATTTGCCCACCAGATCAACGAATCCGGCCGCAACTTGCTCAACCTGATCAACATCATCCTCGACGTCGCCCGCATCGAGGCTGGCCGGTTCGACCTGGCCTCCGACACGGTCGATGTCGGCCGTCTGTTGCGGACCGCCGTGCGGCAGGCAGACGCTGCCGCCCAGGCCGCCGAAGTGACGCTCACCACCGAACTCCCCGCCGATCTGCCGTCGCTGCGCGGCGATGAACGGCGGCTTGCCCAGGTGCTGCGCCATCTGCTGTCGAACGCCGTGAAGTTCACCGAGATCGGCGGGACGGTCACTGTCGGCGCCCGGCTGGAGACCGACGGCGACCTGCTGATCTTCGTGCGCGACACCGGCATCGGGATACCCGAGCAAGACCTGGATCGGGTCTTCGAGCCGTTCACCCAGCTCGATTCCACCCTGGCGCGCCGCTACCAGGGCTCCGGACTGGGGCTCTACGTATCGCGTGCCCTGGTCGCCGGCCATGGCGGCCGGTTGAGCTTGCTCAGCCGCGCCGGCGAGGGCACCACCGCGGAAATCCGCCTCCCGGCCAGCCAATTGGTCACGGAGCCCGCGGGGTGATGGCGAAAGCCGCGCGGCCACCCAATCTACACACCAGCAATCGACCAGGACTGGCAACCGCTATGACCCCACTCGCCGAGACCGACAGGCTGTTCTTTGAACGGGCCGATGCCGAACTGGACCGGACCACCGCGGAGACCGTGCTGAGCGAGGCGCTGGCAGCCAGCGATGATGGCGAACTCTACCTGGAATACCGGGAATCGGAGTCGATCAGCCTCGATGACGGCCGCATCCGTGCCGCCGGCTTCGATACGATGCTGGGCTTTGGCATGCGCGCCGTCGCCGGCGAGGCCACGGGCTATGCCCATGCCGGCGAACTGTCAGAGCCGGCGCTGCGCCGGGCAGCGGCCAGCGTGGCGGCGATCGCCTCCGGCCACTCCGGCACCGCCGCCGAGCCGCCGCGCGCGACGAATTCCCGGCTCTATTCCGTTGCCAACCCGCTCGGCGCCGCTGATTTCCCCGCGCGCACCGCCCTGTTGTCCGAGATCGACGTCTATGCCCGCGGCAAGGACAGCCGGGTGAAACAGGTGATGGCGTCGATCACCGGCGAGTGGCAGGCGGTGCAGATCATGCGTGCCGACGGCAACCGCGTCGCCGACCTGCGCCCGCTGGTGCGGCTGAACATATCGGTGGTGGTGGAGCAAGACGGCCGCCGCGAGACCGGCAGCTACGGCACCGGCGGACGGTTCAGTTACGACCATGTAACCAGCCCGTCGGTCTGGCGGGGAGCGGTCGACGAGGCGCTGCGGCAGGCCCTGGTCAATCTGGCAAGCGTGCCCGCTCCGGCGGGCGAGATGGAGGTGGTGCTGGGCGCCGGCTGGCCGGGCATCCTGCTCCACGAGGCGATCGGTCACGGCCTGGAGGGTGACTTCAACCGCAAGAAGACGTCGGCCTTCGCCGGCCTGCTGGGCCAGCGCATCGCAGTGCCGGGCGTGACCGTGGTGGATGACGGCACCATCCCCGACCGCCGCGGCAGCCTGACCGTCGATGACGAGGGCACGCCCACGAATCGCACGGTGCTGATCGAGGACGGTGTCCTGGTGGGCTTCATGCAGGACCGGTTGAACGCGCGGCTGATGGGCGTGGCACCCACCGGCAACGGCCGCCGGCAATCCTACGCGCATGCCCCGATGCCACGCATGACCAACACCGTGATGCTGGGCGGCACGGCGACGGCGGACGAGATGATCCGGTCGGTGAAGCGCGGCCTCTACGCGGTGAATTTCGGCGGCGGCCAGGTGGATATCACCTCGGGAAAATTCGTGTTCTCGGCGTCCGAGGCATACCTGATCGAGGACGGCAAGGTGACCGCCCCGGTGAAGGGGGCGACGCTGATCGGCAATGGCCCGGATGCGCTGACCAAGGTGACGATGGTCGGCAATGACATGGCGCTCGATCCGGGGATCGGCACCTGCGGCAAGAACGGCCAGGGCGTGCCCGTGGGCGTTGGGCAGCCGACACTGAAGATGGCCGGCCTGACGGTCGGCGGCACCGCGGCATAACCACGGCGGGCATAACCACTGCTGCCATAACCACGGCTGCGCCAGCAGCCCGGCCGCAGCCGCTCCGCGGCGTCGCCAGCCGCGGCGGGTCTGCTGAGACCGCCGCGGTCCGGGGCTATTCCTGCTTCGGCTGGTCCGTCACTGCCGCGGCCGGCGTGACCACGGGGCGTGGCGTCTTCTCTATCGCCCCCGTCATCGGAATGAAGAACACGCCCATGTCGCGCCGCGAATGGATTTTTCCTTCCGCATCCTTGGTGTAGACGTACAGCACCTGGCCGCGTTTGAACGGCTGTCCGATCGGAATCACCATCCGCCCGCCCGGCTTCATCTGCTTGAACAAGTCCGGCGGCGCGTATTGCGCGGCGCAGGTCACGATGATGACGTCGAAGCCGCCCTCGACCTCGGGCCAGCCATAATAGCCGTCGCCCACCTTGCTGTGCACGTTGTCATAGCCGACGGGCGCGAATATGCGGCTGACCGCGTTGCCCAGCGGCGCAATGATCTCGATGGTGTACGCCTGGGCGACGATGCGTGACAGCAGCGCGCTCTGGAAGCCGCTGCCGGTGCCGATTTCCAAGGTCGTCTGGCCGGGCTTCGGCTGGCAGACCTGGGTCATGTAGGCCTGGCCCAGATAGTCGGACAGCGCGGAGCCCCAGCCGATACCCCAGGGCTTCGGATCCTTCTCATAGGCATCGCCGGGCGTCGCGCGGTGCTCTGAATAGATATAGTGGAAGTACTCGCGTGGCACGGCTTCGAACGCCGCCATCACCGCGGGGTCGGCGCTGCCGAGATGCTGTTTGAGATAGCTCTCGATCAGGCGCATTGCCGCCGGCTTGCGCTGCTGGATCGCATCGAACTGCGCATCCGTCAGGCTGACGGGGCGTCCCGACGCATGCATGGCGCTCTCGTACGCCTGGCGGGTCCAGGCGGTCGCCGCCCGAGCACTGGGCGCGGCATACAGCGCCGTTGCTCCTGCCAGGAAGAGGCGCCGCCTGATCCGATTAGCGAAAGTCACGTTTGGAATTTCCCTGCCTGACGGGATCGCATGATCGATGGCACACCGCGCCGCAGCGCACAACAGGTTCGCTGTGCATTGCCGCCTCCAAAAGGATGATGGCTGCCAACGCCGGGACGGCGCTCGCCGCCGCATTGACACATTTGCGACGCCAGGGTTACGCCCCCGGGCACCGTCCAGGGGAGCCAAATCCGCATGCCAGTGCACGCCTTTATTTTTCCCGGCCAGGGCAGCCAGGCGGTCGGGATGGGACGCGACCTCGCTGCCGCCTTTCCCGTTGCCCGCGAGGTTTTCCAGGAGCTCGACGAGACCCTGCGGCAGAATCTGTCGCGCCTTATGTTTGAAGGTCCGGCAGAAGAGCTGACGCTGACCGAGAACACTCAGCCTGCGCTGATGGCGCATTCGCTGGCCGTGCTGCGCGTGCTGGAAAAGGAAGGCGGCATCACGCTGAAACAAAAATCCGCCGTGGTGGCAGGGCATTCGCTGGGCGAGTACACCGCGTTGTCGGCGGCCGGCGCATTCACGCTGGCCGATGCGGCGCGGCTGCTGAAGCTGCGTGGCCAGGCGATGCAGAAGGCGGTGCCCGCCGGCGAGGGCGCCATGGCTGCCTTGCTCGGCGCCGATCTGGAGCAAGCCCGCGCGCTTTGCCAGGCCGCTGCCCCGGTCCCCGACAGCGTGCCGCCGCAAACCGAGGTGATCCAGGTCGCCAATGACAATGGCGCCGGTCAGGTCGTGGTGTCCGGCCATCGCGGAGCGGTGGAGCGTGCCGTAGAGCAAGCCTCGGGCGTGGGCATCCGGCGTGCGATGCTGTTGCCGGTGTCGGCGCCATTTCATTGCGCCCTCATGGCGCCGGCCGCGGATGCCATGGCGGAGGCGCTGGAAAAGACGCCGCCCGGCATGCCGGCGGTGCCGCTGATCGCCAACGTTTCGGCAGCCAAGGAAACCGATCCGGCGCGCATCCGCACGCTGTTGGTGGAGCAAGTCACAGCGACGGTACGCTGGCGGGAATGCGTACAGGCCATGACGGCGCTCGGCGTGGACAGTTTTGTCGAACTCGGCAGCGGCAAGGTGCTGTCGGGGCTGATCCGCCGTATCGCATCGGATTCGGTGAGCATATCGGCGGGCACGCCCGCCGAAGTCGAGGCATTGCTGAAGGCGCTCTAAAAGGACGTGCGGCGCAATAAGCGCATCATTTTATGGGCGCAACGGCTCCCACGCGTCATGGTGCGCGTGAGGCGTGCCGTTCATGACTTTGCAGAACGCAGCGAGGAAGGTCGTGGATGCCGACCTTCGTCGGCATGACACGTTACGTCTTGCGGCTGCGATCGCGACACGACAAGGCTCGCGACGTCGCGCCGCCCCAGTGCAACCAAATCCCGCCCCCTGGACAACGCGCGGCGTTCGGCCTTGTATCGGCTGGGATGCCCACAACGCGCAGGAAGGCGGTCGTTGCCATGCAAAACGACGAGACCAGAACGAACAGGGGCGGCACGCGCACGTCGCGTCGGGGCGAGTCGCCGGCAGGCGGCATGCCGCGCGGCGAGGGGCGCGAAGGCTACGTGCGCACCACGCGCGGGGTGAAGATCTCAGTGCGGTCGTACTATCTCGAAGACCAGTCGCATCCGGATGACAACCATTACGTCTGGGCCTATCGCGTGAAGATCGAGAACAATGGCCGAGAGACGGTACAGCTTCTGCGCCGCACCTGGCAGATCACCGATGCGCGTGGCCGCACCCAGCATGTGCACGGCGCCGGCGTGGTGGGCGAGCAACCGGTGCTGGAGCCGGGAGAGAGCTTCGAATACACATCCGGCACACCGCTCGACACGCCGTCCGGCTTCATGGTCGGCGCGTACCATATGGTGGTCTCGGCATCGGGCGAGAATTTCGACGTCCCGATTCCCGCGTTCAGCCTGGACAGTCCGCACCAGGGCGGTAGGGTACACTAAGCGAGACCACTGGCCGGGGTTGTGACATTGCTCCCGGACGACCAAATGCCATCGGCGACCGCCGCAGGCGTCGCCCCATCAACGCGCGGCGCTTCGCCTTGCGCCCACAACGACCGGAGGAGCCAGGCGGTGAACGTCGCAACGCGGAAACCGAGCTTTAAAGAGACCGATGCGGCCTCCGCCACGGAGCGGCCCACGCGGGAGGAGGCCGAGAAAGCGGTTCGCACCTTGCTCCGCTGGGCTGGCGACGATCCGACGCGCGAAGGGCTGCGCGGCACGCCCGACCGCGTGGTTCGATCCTATGAGGAATTCTTCGCCGGTTACGCCACCGACCCTGTGGCGCTGCTGGCACGGACCTTCGAAGAGACCGACGGTTACGACGAGATCGTCTTGCTGCGCGACATTCGCCTGGAGAGCTATTGCGAGCACCATATGGTGCCGATCATTGGCCGCGCGCACGTAGCCTATTTGCCGCATCGCCGCGTCGTCGGGATCAGCAAGCTGGCCCGTCTGGTGGAGGCGTATGCGAAGCGCTTTCAAATTCAAGAGAAGATGACGGCGCAGATCGCCAATACGATCCAGGAAGTGCTGGAACCGCGCGGCGTTGCCGTGGTGATTGAGGCGGCGCATCAGTGCATGACCACGCGCGGCGTGCACAAGCCCGGCGTGACGATGGTCACCAGCCGCATGCTGGGGGCGTTCCGCGACAACTCCAGCACGCGGCGCGAATTGCTCGCGATGATCGGCAACCGCGGGACAGCGATTCTGGGCGATTGATCGCGCCGTCGGGGCCGCGGTTCCACCACAGCGCTGCATGATGCGATCGGCGTTTCGAACATAGCGATGCGCGGGGCGGAGCGCAGGAGATTGGCCCGACCCTGCCGGCCGGCACGCGCCTTTTGGATCGTGTCATCGGGTAGTGCGATGCCGAGCTGGAACCATCGCACAGTGATTATGGCCGGTTGACGGCCCCTGGAGTGGCTGGCGCTGGCTGGTTCTGAATCAATGGCGCGTCAATCAGCGGCGCGTCATAACCAATTAGCAACGAAATCGGCCCCTGGTTGCGGGGTCATCGACTGGCCGTGCGAGCTCTCCTATCGCGATGGGGGCGCGCGGTGACGCGCGTCCCTACCGCGATAGTCGCACATGCTTCTGACTGATGCTCTCACCGAGCATATCATCGGGCTCCCGATCGAAGTTCACCGTAATACGGGTCCTGGCTTGCTTGAAGCCGTCTATGAACAATGCCTGTGCCTCGAACTGCGGCGGGCGGACATCAAATTTGCGCGGCAGGCATCTAGGAATTTACGCGCCAGTTGCCTGTTCCGATGTTCTACAAGGTTGGGCCGGTGGGGGATGATTTCAAGGCGGACGTTAGCAACTGCGGACTTATCTCCGCATGAGCGGCGACCACGTCGGGCTGCTGTTGAATTCTGATACCAACCAGCGTTGATGTTGACTCACCCGCGGCATGGCCGACGAAGGCCCGCCATCCGTATTTTTTAATACTCGCAACTGCGAAATTCGTGGATGGCCGGGCCAAGCCTGGCCATGACACATGAGTCAGTCGATCAACCGATCAAAATCTCGGGGCAGAGGTGCCAGACGGACGTCGCGTTCAGGCAGCGTCGCGTAGCCCGGCGAGTGCCTCGATCCGGCGCCGCAACACAGCCTCCGCCGTGGCGTCGAGGGCAAACGACACATGCGTGGCACCCGCCCAATCCGATGACTGCACGGTGAACCGGATCGGCATGCTCAACCCTTCGAGCCGCAAGCTGCCACTGCCGCCGACCGCCATTGCGGAAATGCCGATAATCGACGCGCCGCCGGCGGAGAGATCCTTCACCCGTCCCGGCATCGTACCTTGCGCCGCCGTCACCTCGCACGAAAGATCGACCTGACTCCGCGGCGATTGACGGCGATCGACGCCCCCGGTTGATGTGCGCACGATCCGCGTGACCGTGTGTTGCAGATCGCTGATCGCGCCATTCAATTGTGCGGCGGTATCGCGCACCGCGCCGGCATGGCGGGCGTTCGTTGCCGCCTCGCCGGAAACCTCGCCGGCCTGTCCGCTCATGACGCCGACCGCCGTCGCGGTCTCCGCCACGTTGTGCGCGATCTGCGCCGTCGCGACATGCTGTTGGTCGAGCGCATGGGCGATCGACGCGGCGATGGTCTGCACCTCGGCGATGGTTGTCTCGATACGCCGCACCGAAAGCACCGAACTGCCGGTCGCCGACCGTACCTCGGCGATGTGGCGGGTGATCTCCTCGGTTGAACGCGCCGTCTGCGTCGCCAGTGCCTTCACCTCGTTCGCCACGACGGCAAAGCCCTTGCCCGCATCGCCTGCCCTGGCAGCCTCGATGGTCGCATTCAGCGCCAGCAGGTTGGTGCGGGCGGCGATGTCGGCAATCATGTCGGCGACCGATCCAATCCTGCCGACCTTCTCGTTCAGCGCCTCCATCGTGCCGCGGGTCTCCCCGCCGGCGAGCACTGCATTGTTCACCGCCTCGTTGGCGCGCCCGACCTGATCGTTGACCTCGCGGATCGATGCGCTCAATTGGCTGGCGGCGCTGGAAACCTCCAGTACCCTGCCCAAAGCCTCACCCGCCGCATTCGCGGCATCCGCTGCCGCCCCGCCGGTGCGCTCGGCGGAGCCGGTCATGGCGTCGGCGATCGTTCCCAAAGCCGCTGTTCTTTCGCCGACGCTGTTCAGCACGGTTTGCGTCTCGGCCTCGATCGTTTCGGCCATCGCGATCAACGCGGCGCGCTTCTCTGCGGTGCCGCGCTCCCGTTCGGCTTCGCGCTCTCCCGCGAGGTGCGCCGCCGCCATGATGCCGTCGCGAAATACCACCAGCGCACCGGCCATTTCGCCGATCTCGTCATGCCGGCCCTGGCCCGGGATGACCGCATCCATGTCATTTGCGGACAGTCGCCGCATCACGACGCTGATGGCGAGGAGCGGACGGATGACACGATATCGCACCAACACGAAGCCACTGCCGCCAACGAGCAAGCCCAGCACAAGCAGGCCAATCTGCAGGCGCAGGTGGTCCGCGGCGTCGGCTTCGCGTGCCTCGGCATAAACCTCTGTCGCGACCACCGCCGCGGTCGGGACGCTGATCAGGCTGTCGAGGCCCGCCGTCGAGATCCGCAACCAGTCGGTGAGCGAGACCGGCGGCGGCTGGCCGGCCAGCAGTGCGGCATGGATCGCGCGCCGCAGTTTGTCGACGCCGCCGAAATAGTTGTCCGTCGCATTTTGCTCCGCGGCGGCGACGCTGGCCGGTATGCCATGTCTCGCGGTCAATTCGCGCAACGCCCCCCAGGCGGCTTCGATCCGCCCTTGATCGAGGCTGATCTGCAACTGCGTGGCGACCGGCAATGCCTTGGCATTGATCGCGTCGCTGTAGAGGTTGCGCTCGAGGCCTGCGGTATCGCGTACCAGCCAACCGAGCTGCTTCACGGCCATCAGCTTGGCGATCGGACCATCGACCAGCCGGATGCGTTCGGTAAGCGCCGCCGAGAACCGGTCGAGGCGTGAGACCGTATCGGACTCCGCCGCGAACCACGCATCGCGCAGTCCGGCGGGACGGTCGGCGAGCGGCCGGCCAAGGGCGGTATCGGCATCACGCCGGGCAGCCTGAAGCGCCGCCACGCTTTGCTCGAAGCCTGCCAGCGACGGGTCGTCGGCAGCGCAGCTCAGGGCCTTGCAGACGCGCATGACCGCCTCGATCGCCGCGCCCGCCTTGGCACGGCCTTGCGCAATGCCTGCGAGGAAGGCGGCATCGGCCGGCTTTGCCGCTCCCAGCGCCGCCTGCACCGAACCGCGTTCGGGACGGAGGTATTGCAGGGCGGTGAATACCGCCTGGCCGGCCCGCGCGGTGGTGACCACTTGCTCCGCCTGCCGTGTCTGCTGCAGCGACGACCATGTCGGCACCGCGAGCGCTGCCAACAGCAGAACGAGCAAGGCCGTGAGCAACAGGTGCAACAGTGTGCCGACGCGCAGCCCTTTGATGTGCCACATCAGCCGCGTCCCTCTCGAATGCGGTGATTGGAGCAAGGTATGGTTGAGAAAGCGTTTACCTTGCGGGTTGATCGTAAATGCCTGGCGCGGCGTGCCAGCCGCAGCGGGCCAGCGCCGCGCGCATATGCGGCGGCGGCTCGGCGACGGCGGCCACCGGCGGTTCCAGTCCGAGCTCGATGGCGCGCGACAGCAGATGCAGCCGGCCTGGCGCCTCGCCATAGACGCCATCGCCCAGCACAGGACAGCCAAGCGACGCACAGTGCACCCGCACCTGATGCGTGCGGCCGGTGCGGGGGAACAATTCGAGCCAGGCGAGCTCGCCGTCCTGGCCCGCCAATCGCCAGCCGGTGATGGCGCGCTGGCCGGACGGATCGACGACCATGCGCCATCCGCTGCGAACGCTTTCGCGGCGCAGGGAGGCATCGATGGTTCCGCAAGCGCCTGACGGCACGCCGCGTACCACCGCCCAATAGGTCTTGCGCGCGCGGCCGGCGGCGAACTCGGCCTGGGCGGAGATCAGCGCGGCGCGGCGCAGGGCGATCACCAGGCAGCCGGCGGTATCGGCGTCCAGACGATGCACCAGCCAGGGGCCGTCCTTGCGGCGCGACAATTGCGGGAACCAGTCCTCGACACTGGGGCCGCCCCGCGGACCGGCATGCGCCGGCAGGCCAGCCGGCTTGTCCAGCACGACGAAGCGCTGATCCTGGAACAGGATGGGAGGAAGCGATGTCATCGGGATCGGAAATTGGCAGAGCGATGGGACGACGCACGCATGGCGCGATTGCGGATATGAAGCAATGCCGCCGGTGTGTGGTCGCGGCGGTCGGTGATGGCGCCGGTGCATGCCTCGCAATGACAGAAGCGGTGTGGCACGTTCCAGCGCATGCGCATCCACATCCAGAATCCGGCCGACGACCCGTTATTCGAATTCTCGCGCGCGATGTGGGACACGGCCGCGGCAAACGCGCCGGACATCGGCCTTGGCCACGAGGTCACGATCGGTGACAGCGCCGCCGGGTTCGCTCTCGCCATGCGGGATGCGGAGGCGCTGATCTGCGACGTCAGTGTGGTGCGGGCGTTGTTTCCATGCGCCACGCCGCGGCTGAAGCTGATGCTGATTACCAATGCCGGGCTCGATGGTCTGGCACCATTCGACTGGCTGCCGCCGGGCGTTGCTTTGATGAACAATCGCGGCACGCACGCGGTGAAGTCGGGCGAATTCGGCATCATGGCGATCCTGATGCTTGCCAATCGCGTGCCGGAAATGGTGACGCATCAACGCGCCGGGCGGTGGCAGAAATTGTGGGGCACGGTGTTGTCCGGCAAGCGGCTGACCGTGGTCGGCCTCGGCACTCTGGGCAGGGCAATCGCGGCGCATGCCGCGAGGTTCGGCATGACGGTGACCGGTGTGCGCGCGCGGCCTGCCCCGCATCCGGATTGTGCCGAGGTGGTCGGCACCGGCCGGCTGGACGAGGTATTGCCGCGATCGGACTACATTGTCCTGGCCTGCCCGCTGACCGGGGCGACGCGCGGGCTGATGGATCGGCGGCGTCTGTCGCTGCTGCCGCGCGGCGCCGGGCTGGTGAATATCGGCCGCGGTGCACTGCTGGATCAGGATGCGTTGTGCGATTTGCTCGACAGCGGACATCTGTCCGGGGCAGTGCTCGACGTGTTCACACCGGAGCCGATCCCGCCAGGCCACCGGCTGTGGAACACATCCAACCTGATCATCAGTCCGCACACCTCGGCCGACGATCCGGACACCTACAATGCGCGGAGCCTGGATATCTTCCTCGACAATCTGCGGGCCTGGCGCGACAACAGGCCGCTGCCCAACCGGTTCGACATCGAGCGTGGTTACTGACGGAGGCACCGGCATGCGCGTCTGGATCGTGGCAAAACCCGCTGGCATCGACAGCCTGGAGGAACGCGAGCAAACGACGCCGCGGCCGGGGCCGGGCGAGGTGCTGGTGCGGATGCGGGCCGCATCGCTGAACTATCGCGACCTCATGGTGGTGGGCGGCCGCTACGCGCGCGGCGCGCCGCTGCCGAACCTCGTGCCGCTGTCGGACGGGGCAGGCGAGGTGGCGGAGACCGGTCCGGGCGTGACGCGGGTGAAGCAAGGCGACCGGGTTGCCGCGATATTCATGCAGAGCTGGATCGGCGGCGAGATCGAGCCAGAGCATGCGGCCAGTTCCCTGGGCGGCGCGATCCATGGTGTGCTGGCGGAGTATGTCGTGTTCCGTCAGGACGGACTGGTGAAGCTGCCAGAGCATTTGTCGTTCGAGGAAGGCGCGACGCTGCCCTGTGCGGCGGTGACCGCGTGGAACGCGCTGTATGGCGGGCGGCCGTTGCGGGTTGGCGAAAGCGTGCTGGTGCTGGGCACCGGGGGCGTCTCGATCTTCGCCTTGCAGATTGCCCATGCGGCCGGCGCACGGGTGATTGCCACGTCGTCGAGCGACGGCAAGCTGGCACAGGCGAAAACGCTGGGCGCTTCGGACGGCGTGAACTACCGCGACCACCCCGAATGGCATGAGCAAGTGCTGCAATTGACCGGTGGGCGTGGCGTGGATCACGTGGTGGAAGTGGGCGGCACGGGGACGCTGCCACGCTCGATCGCGGCGGCGCGGCTGGGCGGGCAGGTGCACCAGATCGGCGTGCTGACCGGCGGCGGCACGATCGATCCCAGCACGGCAATGCGCAAAGGGCTGATCCAGCGCGGCATCTATGTCGGATCGCGGCAGATGTTCGAGGCGCTGAACAACGCCATCGAATTGCATCGGATCACGCCGGTGATCGACCGGGTGTTCGGCTTTGAGCAAGCGAAGGATGCGTACCGTCATCTGGAAAGCCAGAAGCACGTCGGCAAGGTGGTGATACGGGTGGAGTGAAGGCCCCTGTGATGTCCGCGCAGCGAGCAGTGGCAGGTCAGATTTCGCGCACGCCGGAGCGCTGCAACCGCGGCAGGACTTCGTCGACGAAGAACGGAATCTCCCGCAGGTAGTCGACGAACGCCACGGTGCATCCGGCCAGCCCGGTCGCGCTCATGGCCGTCATTTCAGCGGCGACGTCGTCCGGCGAACCGACGAACGGATAGGCGCCGGGATAGCCGCCGTAATACCGTCTCTCACCGCGCCGGGTGAACCTGTTCTCGAGCGGGCGTGCCATGCGCCCGGCGCCATCCGCGACCGTGGTGCCGCGGTTGGCCCGGTAATAGGCCTGGCCGTCGACATCGGCCATTTGCTCGGCGAAATATTCGAAAAAGTCTTCCGCCTCGCGCCGGGTCGGACGGCACACCACATGGCCCATGGTGAACACCGGGATGGTGCGGCCGTGGCGGCCGGCATGCTCTGCCACGTTCGCGAGCAAGCCGGGAACCTGATCGAGTTCGGTGACGTTCAGGAACAAGGCATCGGCGGCGCGGGCGGCGAAGTCGCGGCCGTGGGGAGAGAATCCGGCGGACATCACCACCGGCCAGGGACGCTGCAACGACAACGGGTCCGTCTGCAGGCGCTTCAATTTGAAAAAACGGCTGTCCCAGTCGAACTCCGGGCCGCCTTGCAGCAGACGCGACCACACCTGGAACCATTCGAGCCCGTGCTGGTAGCGCAGGTCCTGGTCGATGGTGACGCCGTGCAGATCGAATTCGGCCTGGTTCCAGCCGCAGACGATGTTGAGGCCGGCGCGGCCATGGCTGATGTGGTCTATGGTGGCGATCGCCTTGGCGCCGAACGCCGGCGTCACCAACGGCACATGCACGGTGGAGAAGATCGCGATGTGCCGCGTCAGTGCCGCAAGAGCCGCACCATGCGTCAATGTTTCAAACGACCGGCCATAGATGTTGGCCTTGCCCTGATAGCCGCGCCATTTCGCCACCGGCAGGATGAATTCAATGCCCGCGTCATCGGCGATCTTGCTCATGGCCACGATGTCGTCCCACTCGGCGCGCCAACGCTCGGGTGCGAGGCTCATGGTCAGGCCGCCGTCGCAGTTGGCCGAGAAAATGCCGAGCTTGAAGCGGTTCGGGCCGAAGATCGGGTGCCGGTCGCGCGGGTTCATGCCTGGCGGGTATCCTGTGCGATGGCGCGATTGCTCATTGCTCTACCCGCCGCTTCGACAACTCCGCCTCGTTCAGGCGCAATCCGAGGCCGGGGCCGGTTGGCAGGTGAAACAGCCCATCCACCGGACGCGGCGGATTTTCGAACACTGCGTGGGTGCGAGTAGAAGGATCATTCCATTCCGCCGGCTTTGTCGCATGCAATTGCGCCGCCAGGACGTGCAGGTTGGCGGTGTGGCCGATCATCGGCTGGGTCTGATGCGGCACCAGTTCCACGCCATGCGCATGCGCCAGCGCAGCGCAGCGAAGCAGGCCGGTGATGCCGCCCATTTTCACGATGTCCGGCTGCACCATGCGCACGCCGGCATCGATCAGGTCGGCCAGCGCGGGCAGGGTATAGGTTTGCTCGCCGGCGGAAACCGTGATGTCCAATGCCCGCGCAACCTCGCCCATCGCCTTGACGTGGTAGTGCTGCACCGGCTCCTCGAACCACCAGTAGCCGAGCTCTTCCAATGTACGGCCGACGCGGACGGCACCGCCGGTGGTGTAGCCGTTGTTGGCATCGAATGCCAAAGGCAGCGCCTCGCCGACCAGCTTGCGCACCGCGCGCGCCTTGGCGATGTCGCCCGGAATGTCGGCATCGAGGCGGGTGCGATCGTTGTCGAAGCGGATCTTGATCGCCGCCGGCCGATCCCTGAGCCGCGCTTCCACGAAGCGCAGTACATCATCGAGACTGCGCTCGCCGTTGCCGCCGATCGAGGCATAGAACGGCAGGGCGGTGCGCCAGGCGCCGCCGATGAGTTTATAAATCGGCAGGCCGGTCGCCTTGCCTTTGAGGTCCCAGCAGGCGATGTCGAGCGCGGCGAGCGCACCGGTAAGGGCACCCTCCGGCCCCAGCTTCACCAGCGTGTGCAGCGCGCGATCCAGCAACACGGCGTGGTCCAGCGGATCCTGCCCGATCAGCGCCGGCGCGATGTGGTGCCTGAGGATCGCCAGGGACGCGAGACCGCCCTGCATCGGCGAGACTTCACCGATCCCGGCGAGGCCCTCATCGGTGTGCACCAGCACGAACGCACTGTGCTGGGATGGCTTCTCTGCCGGCGACCAGCGAACCTGGAAGGCGTCGATGCCGGTAATTTTCATGATCGTCTCCTCCCGGGGCCGGCTGGAGCATTGCGCGGTTGGTCGCGCAGCGGCAGTCCGGCGAAACTCATCGCGGTCCACGGCAAACTAGCGAGTCCGCTCGGGGCGGGCCATATCAGCCGGGCATGGACGCCTCGCCGCTGATCTTCTCGCACCGTATCGATGCCACCGACGGCGCGGCCCGCGCCGGGGTGCTGCGGACCGCGCATGGCCTGGTGGAAACGCCGGTGTTCATGCCGGTGGGCACCGCCGGCACCGTGAAGGCGATGACCGCCGACGCCGTTCGTGCGACCGGCGCACGGCTGGTATTGGGAAACACCTATCACCTGATGCTGCGCCCGGGAGCAGAGCAAGTCGCGCGGTTCGGCGGCCTGCACCGGTTCATGGATTGGCCGGGCCCGATCCTCACCGATTCCGGCGGCTTCCAGGTGATGTCGCTGGCCAAGCTGCGCCGGCTCGATGCCGGGGGCGTCACGTTCCAGTCGCATCTCGACGGTTCCACGCATTTGCTGACCCCGGCGCGCGCGGTCGAGATTCAGCATTTGCTCGATGCCACCATTACCATGGCGCTGGACGAGTGCACCGCGTTCCCGGCAACCGAGGCGGAGGCATCCGCCTCGATGGAACTTTCCATGCGCTGGGCCGCGCTTTCGCAGGCAGCGTTCGTCCCGCGCGATGGCTACGCATTGTTCGGCATCGTGCAGGGCAGCGTCTATCCGCAATTGCGTGCCGCGTCGGTCGACGCGCTGACCCGGATCGGCTTCGACGGCTATGCGGTTGGTGGGCTCGCGATCGGTGAGGGACAGGCGACGACGTTCAGCGTCCTCGACGTCACGGTGCCGCTGCTGCCGGCCGATCGGCCGCGCTATCTGATGGGCGTCGGCACACCGGATGATCTGATCGGCGCGGTGGCGCGTGGCGTCGACATGTTCGATTGCGTGCTGCCGACGCGCGCGGGGCGTACCGCGCGCGCCTATACGTCGGGCGGCGTGTTCAACCTGCGCAATGCCCGCTTTGCGGCGGACGATCGGCCGCTGGATTCGAATTGCGGTTGTCCCGCGTGCACGCGCCATCCGCGCGGCTATCTGCATCATTTGTTCAAGGCCGACGAGATGCTTGGGCCGATGCTGCTGACCTGGCACAACCTGGCCTATTATCAGGACCTGATGCGGGGCCTGCGCCATGCGATCATCGCGGGCCGCTTTGCCGCCCATGCCGCCGCCGTGCGTGCCGGCTGGACGGCGCAGGAGGAGGCATGATGGACGAACCCCACGGCGGACTGACGCAACTCGGGCGGCAGACATCGTTGCCGGCCTGCCCTGACGCGGCGAGGCTGGAACGCGTGGCCAATCCGGCGCCCGGCCGGGGCTATGTCGTGCGCTTCACCTGCCCTGAGTTCACCTGTCTCTGCCCGCTGACCGGACAGCCTGACTTTGCCCACATCGTCATCGACTACGTGCCGCAGGATTGGATTGTCGAAAGCAAGAAGCTGTTTCTGGGATCGTTCCGCAACCACGGTGCGTTTCACGAGGCGACCACGATGCTGATCGCGGAGCGGCTGATGGCGGCGGTCGAGCCGGCATGGCTGCGCATCGGCGGCTACTGGTATCCGCGCGGCGGCATGCCGATCGACGTGTTCTGGCAATCGGGCGCGCCACCGGAGGGCGTGTGGCTGCCGCCGCAGGATGTGGCGGCCTATCGCGGGCGGGGGTGAGTTCGATCGCGCGAGCGGCCGGAGATCAGCTCACCGATCCGTCGCCTTCCAGCGGGCGCACCGGACCGTTGAACTTGTCGTTGACGAGTTGCGCCGGGGTTGCCGTCAGGTTGCGCACGAAGGTCGTCGGGTGGCCGCTGTCGTTGGTGAACGTGTCATCGCGAATGACGATCTTGTCGGTGGGCTGATTGACCCCCTCCTCGCCGATGGTGATCGCATAGGCGTGGTTCTCCGACTGCGGCCCCTTTTCCAACTTGGTGCCCGTCACCACCAGCGAGCCGCCGTGCATGATGTCGATTTCGTAGCTCGACGTGCCGTTGGGACCATCCTCGATGTCGCAGTCGATGACCTCGGTGAGAAGCGCGCCGGATTTGATGCTGTGGCCATGCTGGGTGTCGAAGAACCGGCTATGCTCCACGTGCAGGGAGTGAACCTGGCCGATATATATGCCGTGGGCGCATGCCCGATCGCAGGCGCCGTTGTGCACGAACTCGCTGTCGATGATGCGGATATTGGCCTTGGGATTCGAAGTGGACAGGATGCCGTCCTGATTGTTCAGGAAGTGCACGCGATCGACGGTGAGATCGCCGCCCTCGGCGCGGATGCCCGCGCCGTTGGCATCCGGCACGCGGGCACGCTGGAGGGTGAGATTGCGGATGGTGATGTTGTTGCCGTCGGTGATCAGCAGCGCCTTGCCGGCACAGGTCGTATCGGTCAGCACCACGCCAGGAGCAGTACCTTCGATTGTGAGATTGTCCTGCCGGATTGAGGCACAGTCGTAATATTGGCCGGGCGCGATGGCGACCGTATCGCCGGGTTTGGCGGCGGCGATTGCCGCGCTGGGTTTGTCGTATTGCTTGCCCGGGCCGACCTCGAGCGTGGCCGCGTGCACAGGATTGCCAACGATCAAGACCAGCAACCCGGCGACAATCACTCTAACCCGAAGCATGCGTCCCCCTTCGCCACGCCGCCAATGCGGGCCGGCATTCCAGCGATGAGCCGGTCGTGCTCTATCACGCGGGCGAGAGTATGTCGCGGTCTTCTGAGAACCGGATATGGCGAGTGGGCCGACACATCCGGCGACATCAATTGCCGCGCTGCTGCCCGGTTGCAGGTGCGGCGTGCGGCGGCGGCAAACACGTCGCCGAGAAACTCGCCTGACCGCTCATGCTCGTTACCGCACTGAATTTGCGGATCGGGCTATGACAAGCCGGTGATGGAAGCCGGCCAGCCGGCGGAAGCAACGATGCCGGTGGAGCGTGCCCCGCGAAACCCTTGAGTGCGACCGGGGGCGGTGAGCTTTGCAATGCAAGCCGGCCGCGATGGCTTCGTGCGGCGCCATACTGGAAGGAGACGACCGCTGACCGGGTTGGTGAAACGCAGTTTCTCGCTGGCAGGCCACCGGACCAGCGTGGCGCTGGAAGGGCCGTTCTGGGATGCGTTGATCTCGATCGCCTCGACCCGCGGCCAGACGCTGTCGGCGCTGGTTGCCGCGACGGATGCCGGGCGTGCGCCGGGCCAGCCGCTGGCGTCGGCGCTGCGCGTACTGGCGCTGCGTGAATCGGGCGCCGGTTAACCTTCGGTTCAGCAATGCGTGGGTATTCTGTCGTCACGGCCAGGATGGCCGGACGAGGAGGAAAACCTCCGTGAACCAGCTCCGCTGTTACAGGTGACCCGCCGATCCTCCGTCAGCCCGCTGGTGCTGCCGGACCGGCTGATTGCATTTGCCCGCGACGCCGATCGTGCCGGTTACACCGGCACGGTCGGAGCAATGCGCCGCGTCGCGGACGCCGGACGCAGGGCGTTGGACGCCGGACGCTGAGCGCCGGACACCCAGGCGGCGTCATGACCGGGAGGGCTCAAGGATGCCCAACAGGTGCAAAATCGGGATACGGCGGTCGAGGAAGCGCTTCGCGATGTCGCCGGCCATGCTTTGTATCTCGGCGGGATCGGTTACCGGCTTGCCGTCGCGTTGAATGTTGCGGCCGCTGCGTTGCAGCGCGGAGGTCACGGCCAGCGTGAGGTTTGGCAAATTGGGCTGCATCCCCGCGAGCAATTCGCCGACCATCAGCGTTTCCAAGAGGTCGACCTGCAGCGCCGACGCAATCAGCGGGGCAGACAGGCGCGGCAGTTCCGCGCCGTGGGTATTCTCGCGTGCCAACACCTCGTTCAGCCGCCGCGCTGCCGCGCGTGCGGGCTGGGTGAGCCCGTCCGGACGCACCGGGTGTGCGAAGCCGCCGGCGACGATCAGGGTGAGGGCCTGCAACAGTTCCCCGAGCGAGCGGCCCGCATACGCCGATGCCTCGCGGACCTGCCGCAGCGACAGCACGCCGCCAGCCAACATGTCGAACATGGGCCGATAGATGTCGGTGCGGCCGGTGACGGTACCGACCGGCGTACTGAATGTGATCGGGTCGGGCACGGTCTGTCCCAGCGCGGCGATCGTCAGCTCGTCGAGCAATGCCGCGTGCTCTGAGGCGCTGATCGGGGCGAGGCCGCGGCGATAGATGTCGCGGCGGAACGCCTGCGAGCCGGCGAAGTCGCGCAGGGTTTCGCGCAGCACCTGATCGCTGGTCTCGGCAAGCAGAGGCAGCATCGAATCGGGCGCGGACAGGGCGTCGACGTTTTCGCTCAGCGTGGCGCTGCCGACGAAGTTGCAGCGGCTGTCCCGCATCGCCTCGGCGACTTCGGCGAACATCAGCGGATGCCAGTCGCGGTTGAGATACTCATGGGCGATGTAGCGCGGGTCCTGGCGGCGGATGTCCTCCAGCCTGGTCTCGACGCGCGGGTTGCCTTGAAAGAACAGGGCTCCGGCCTGACGCATGCGCTCGATGAAATCGAGGGCGCCGGCGGCGGCAAGGTCGGTGCGGGCAGTGCTGGCGTCGGTCAGCATCCACATCAGCCGGCGCAGCGGAACCATGCCGGACCAGCCGGTGGTGACGTTGTAGCTGAGATAGCTCAGGCCGCCGGGGCGCAGGCGCTGGCGGATCACGTCCAGCAGCAGCTTGAGGTTCTCGGGCGAGATCCAGCTCGCCACGCCATGCGAAACCATGAAGTCGAACGCCGGCAACGCCGCTTCGGGCCTGGCGGCCAGATCCGCGAAGGAGGTTTCGACGAAATGGGCATTGCTCAGGCCGGCGGCGTCGGCCACCCGTGTGGCCCATTCGATATGGGCGGGATTGAAGTCGAAGCCCCAGACCTCGGCCTGCGGGTGGCAGGCAGCGATGACGAGAGTGGTGAAGCCGTGGCCGCAGCCGAGGTCGGCATAGCGGAATGGCCGCGCGAGGTCCGGCGGACGTTGGCCGAGCAATAGGCAGGTGGTGGCGAGCCAGACCGGCGTGATCTCGCGATAGAAGTTGGTGGTGTAGGTCACGTCGGTGACGTAGCCGTCGTCCCAGCCGGGCATGGTTCCCCGCATCTGTTGCGCTGATGGGCGCCACTATCGGGACGGCGGCGGCCGGGCGCAATGCGGTTGCGGCAGGCGGGGCGCGAATGCCCTCGGGGTCAGGCGGCGGCGGTGGCGGTGGCGGCCGCGGATCGCTCTGCCGCGGCGGCGGCATGCCAGCCGAATGCGGCCCGGATGAAGCCGCACGCATAGGCGAGCCGCCAGCGCGGGCCTATGAGCCGCGTGGATTTGGTTGGCAGCAGGGCGGTGGGCGCGCAGAGCAATGCGACTGCGAGGCGGCGCGGCAGTTCGCGCCAGACTTCGCCGGGACGGTGGAGCAAGCGGCGGGTCAGCACGGTGGAGGCGCCCTGCCAGTACATCCGCGACAGCAGCCAGGCCGGCGTGAGGCGTGCCGCCTGGATCTGATGATGCACGACGATGCGCGAATCGTAGCGGACGATGTGGCCGGCGTCGCGCAGCCGCCAGGCGAGCTGGACATCCTCATCGGACAGCAGCGTGTCGCCGAACCGGCCGACGGCATTGGCGAAGCCGCCCGCGGAGCGCAGGCATGCGACGTTGACGACCATGTTGACGGTATAGGGTGCGAGGTTTGCCGGCAGGGCGGGGTCGCCATAGGCGCCGTGGCCCTCGGCCTCGATGATCGAGAGGATGCCGCGCAGGCTGCGAGGCCACCAGGGCGGCAGCGGCGCCTCCCAGATCGGCAGCACGCGACCGCCCAGGATGACGGGCGGCGGGGTTTCCGAGAGGGCCGCGAGGATTCTCTCGATCCAGTCGGGGGCGGGGATCGCGTCGTCGTCAATGTAGGCGACGCAGGCGGTGCGGCAGGCCTCGGCACCGGCGTTGCGGGCACGCGAGACGCCCGATTGCTCCAGGCGCAGCAAGGTTGCGTGCGCGTCCGTGGCGAGGCGGCGGAGTTCGGCTTGGGTGTCGCCGGTCGAGCAACTGTCGACGATGAGGATGGCGAATTGATCCGGCGGAATGGTTTGGCGGGCGAGGCCGGCGAGGCAGTCGCGGACGTAGCGGGGGCGATTGCGGGTGCAGATGCAGACGGTCAACTCCATGCTGGCGGCATAGCGGCGGCGGGTTGAGGAAGGGTTAAGCGGGCCAGGGAGGGAGCACGGCGCGGGGAATTTGTTGCTGGCGCGGGGCGAATCGGGATGGCGGGGCCGCCGCGTCGCGGTCCCGTGGGTGGTTTCCCGCGTGCGCCGGGGGCCGGCGCGGACCTGGTCAGGCCGGGCTGGCACGCGCGGCGTAGCACCAATGCCGCGACGGCGACGCGTGCAACGGGGCGGCGCCTGGCAGGAAGCGCCTGCGGTGGGGTGGTCGGTGGGAGCGGGCGGCGGGGTTGATCTGATGCTGAAATGGACGCGTGCGCGGCAGGGCGGCGCCGCGGATGCGCGATGTGGCCTGGGTCGGAGACGCGTTGTGGGGCATGGTCGGGGTGGGAGCGGCGGCGGCGTGATGGGCCTGCGGCGAATTTGCCGCGGGCGTCTCGGGCGAAAGGGGCGCAGATGCGAGGGGCGTGTGCGGCAATGCCTCGGCGGATGCCGGCGACGATGCCTCGAGGGGCCGGGCCCGCAAGACGACCGGCACGATCGGTAATGGTGTGGCGGAACGGCGCGGCGAAGGCATTGGCGCGGCCGGCGGGGCGGCCGGTGGCATGGCGGTGGTGGTGGTGGCATCCGGGTCCGCGGGCGGCGCGGAGTCCGGCCATGGTGCATCGAGGCCGGCGCCCAGGCTGCCCCACAAGCGGGAAAACAGCTCCGAGACGTCGGGCATGCCGGACTCGGGCGGCATGGCATCGGCGACGGTTTTGGCAAACGCGGCGACCAACACGCGGAGGGTCTCGGGATCGCAGTCCTCGAGAGGCGTGTTGAGCATTGCGCAGATCTCGGGCGGGAGGCCGGGGAAGGTTTCGGGAGTGAAGGGGGCGTCGGGGTCGCCGGAAAGCAGGGGAAGGTTGACCGGCGCGGGGCGGCGACGGTGGAGCGAGAGGAATCGCGCGAGCCAGCCGGGGCGGCCGGAGTGGCGTGGCGGGCTCGCGGAGGGCGCCAGCAGGCGGCGTGGGGTCGGTTCGCGGCGGGGCGCGGCGCGCGGGTCCGTGCTCCGGGACAGGTTGTGGCCGAACCCGGGTTGCGGTGCATTTGGGCGCCGCAGGACGGCGGCGAGGGTCATGCCGCCGGCGATGAGGTCGCGCGCGGTGCTGGCAAAGCGGCGGAGGAAGCGCGCACCAACCCCTTGGCGGGGTCGGGGTCGGGATCGGGCGGCTGAGTTAGAGGCAGGAAGCGCAGTGACCATGGGCGCATTATGGTCGATAACTAACTCTATGTCAATACCACTAACTATACCGGACGAAGAATTTTACCTGGGGATGCTATGGAGTCGGAGCTCGCCGGTGGCCGCCGGGCGCGCGGAGGCCTGCCCGGTAGGTTTGGGGGGTTATTGCCGGGGCGCTGGCCGGGAGATTCAGCGGAGTCGCCTATCCGGTTAGCGCAGGGACGTTTCGCGGGGCTTGGGGACGCACACGATCGTAGGACGTACCTGCGCTGACCAAATGGGGGCCTTTATCGAATGCGCCTATCCGGTTTGCACAGGGACGCTCCTCGGGGCGTGCCCGGGCATCGGCTGCCTGGCTGCGCCGTCCGCCGATACGGGGATCGGGACCGGGCAGGCAAAACCCCTGTGCTGACCGGATAGGCGCATCGTTGCAAGCGGACGTGTTGCTCGGGTCCAGGCTTGGGCCGGCCTGGAAGATGGCTGCCGACAGCGCGGCCACCGCGTGGCAGACAGCGGCGGCCGATGGCGGCAAAGTGCGGCGATCGACGCTCATCTGGTGAGGCAACAGAGGCCGGTGATGGAGAAGCGCAAGTCCGGCGACGGCGGTCTCGAAGGCCAGCGTCTCGAAAGCCCGGGTCTCGATGGCGTCTGGACGGTCCGGCGTCACGTCGCGGCGAAACCGCCAGTTGGCGTTCAGCGGATCAGGGTGGGCGTCGAACCGCCGGTGACCAATTTGCCCGTACTGCCCGCACGACTGGTTGGCCGGTCGGCGGCGGTGGCTCGATTGCGCGATCTCGCCGCGGCCTATCGGCTGGTGACGCTGACCGGGCCCGGAGGCATCGGCAAAACCTGTCTGGCGCTGAAGGTGGCCAGCCGCATCGTCGGCGAATTCGCCAGCGGCGGCTGGGTGGTGGAACTCGCGTCACTGTCCGAACCGAGCCTGGTGGCATCGGCGGTCGCCAATATGCTCGGGCTTGAACTGAGCAGCAGAGACAGATCCGCCGAGGCCGTCGCGCGCGCCATCGGCGAGGGGGGATTTCTGCTGATCCTCGATAACTGCGAGCATCTGATCGACGCCGTGGCGATGTTCGCGGAGACGCTCCTGCGGCTGTGCCCGCACGTCGCCATCCTGGCGACCAGCCGCGAAGTGCTGCGCGTCGAGGGCGAGTATGTCTATCGCGTCGCGCCGCTTGCAGTGCCGCCCCCAGAGCAATTAGATTCGCATGAGATTCTGAATTGCAGCGCGGTGCAATTGTTCATTGCGCGGACGACGGCGCTGACCGCGGGTTTCCCGCCGCGCGCCGAGAGTCTTGAGCCGATCGCCGAAATCTGCCGTCAGCTCGACGGAATACCGTTGGCGATCGAGCTGGCCGCCGCCCGTGCGGCGACGCTTGGCGTTGCGCGTGTGGCTGCCAGCCTGGGCGACCGCTTCGCTGTTCTGACCGGCGATTGCCGCAATCCCGTAGAGCGGCATCGGACCATGCTCGCCGCGCTGGACTGGAGCTACCAGCTCCTGTCCGGGGCAGAGCAATGCGTGCTGCGGCACCTCGCCATCTTCGCAGCCGGATTCACGCTGGAGATGGCGGCGGCGGTGGTGCGCGGCGCGGCTGCAACCGATGCCTCGATGCTTGAAGATGTCGCGAACCTGGTCGGCAAATCGCTGGTTATCTTTGACGGTGCGGCCTCGCCTTGCCGGTGGCGAATGTTGGAGACGATACGGGCGTTCGCGCTCGAGAAACTTGCCGAAGCCGGCGAACTCCACGAGGCGCAGCGCCGGCGCGCGCTGTACTTTCGCGATCTCTTCTCACCACAGGGCCACGCTGCGCCGTGGCGATTATCGGCGGCGGAATTGCTGGTCCGGGCGCGGGAACTCGACAACGTCAGGGCTTCGCTCGACTGGTGCTTCTCTGGCCTCGGTGACGCCGGGATCGGCAAGGATCTTACCGCCGCATGCCTGCCGGTCTGGCTTTATCAGGGGCTCGCGCCCGAATGCCGCGAGCAATGCGAGCGTGCGTTGCAGGCGGCGGAGCCGGATGGCGCAACCAATGCGCTGCGACAGGCGCGGCTGCGGGCGGGCCGCGGTGCCGCGCTCATCGGCACCATGGGGACCGCGGATCACACCAAGGCGGTGCTGAGTGGCGCAATCGAAGACGCCGAGAGCCTGGGCGACCTGGACACCGGGATCGTCGGTTTGTTCCGGCTCATTCCAATGCTCTCGGCGCGCGGCGAACATGACGATGCGTGGACAGCGGCGGAACGGCTGGCGCGCATTGCGCACAAGAGCACCGCCCCGGATGCGGTTGTTGCCGCCGATCGGATAACCGGCCTGCTGCTGCTTGGCTCGGGGCGACTGGACGCGGCGAGGCGCTGTTTCGAACGCGTGCTGCAATTCGCCCCGCGAGGGGAAGCAGAGCATAGCCTCTATTGGTATCATTCGGATCATCGCGCGGTGACCCGCGCCATGCTGGCACGGACGCTTTGCCTGCAGGGCTATGCAGAGCAAGCCCAGGGACAGGCCGAGGCGAGTCTGGAAGAGCTGCCTGGTCCAAACAAGCGATTGTCGGTTTGCCGGGTCATCGCCTTCGGCATGATCAGGGTCGCGCTTCTGCGGGGGAATTTCGTGGGCGCGGAACAAGCGATCGCGCGTTTGAATGATGTCGCGAAGAGCGCGGGCGCGCCGTTCTGGCAGGTGGAGGGCAGGTTCCTTGACGGCATGCTGCTCGTCGCCCGCGGCGAGTTCGCGCGCGGCGCGGCGGTGCTGAGCGAGGCGTTCGAGACATGCGGGCGCGCCGGACGGCGTGGGCCCAATCCGGAATTCGCCGGCGCCCTGGCGGAAGCGCTTTGCGAACTTGGCCGGCCGGACGAGGCGCTTGTTGTGGTGGACGACGCTCTGCCGGGCACGCTCGAGGAACGCAGCAGCCAGGCGTGGTATGCGCCTGAATTGCTGCGGATAAAGGGAGAGATTCTGCTGCGGCAGTGGGCGGACCGATGCGCCGAAACGGCCGCTGGCCTGGCGGGGGACTGCTTTCGCCGCGCGGGCGGGATCGCACGGGAGCAAGGCTCGCTGTTATGGGAGCTTCGAATTGCGCTGAGCTTTGCGCGGATGCAGGCAGGTCAGGGCCGCGCGGCGGAGGCACGGCAGATCTTGCTGCCGGTCTACGCGCGCTTCGCCGAGAGCTTCGACATGCCATGCCTGCGGGCAGCGCGGGCATTGCTCGAGCAATGATCGGCGTAGCGCCGGGATGCGAACGGTGCGCCGGGCGCGGTGGCGCGTCGCCCGCGCTTTGCCTGGCGCCGGTCTCTTGTGGCCGGTGTCTTAGGGCCGGTTTCTTGTGGCCGGTCTCTTATGCCAAGCGGCAAAACGATTGACCCACGTGTCATGGCCGTCCCCGGGCTTGTCCCGGGGATCAGCGCGGCTATCGACGTTTTTCGTGCACGGGGGCAGCAAAGACGTGGGTGCCCGGCCTTCGCCGGGCATGACACGGGGGCGTTTTCGCTGTCCTCGGACTTACTCAGCAGTCCGTAAGTTGGGCGACATTGCGCCAACCCATCACGGCGGGCGAAGGGCCGCCATCCATGTCTTTGGGGCGCGCATCACAGCAATCCGTGGATGGCCGGCCTTCGCCGGCCATGACACAAGAGGGGTCGCCTGTCGCCCTGTTTCCCGACTGCTGAGTAAGTTGGCGCCTATGGGCCTGCGCCGGCCATGACATGTCTTTGGGGCGCGCATCACAGCAATCCGTGGATGGCCGGCCTTCGCCGGCCATGACACAAGACGGGTCGCCTGTCGCCCTGTTTCCCGGCTGCTGAGTAAGTTGGCGCCTACGGGCCTGCGCCGGCCATGACATGTCTTTGGGGCGCGCATCACAGCAATCCGTGGATGGCCGGCCTTCGCCGGCCATGACACAAGAGGGGTCGCCTGTCGCCCTGTTTCCCGACTGCTGAGTAAGTTGGCGCCTGTGGGCCTGCGCCGGCCATGACATGGATGAGTCAGCAGTTTCGGCGCTTGGTATTATGGCCGGTTTTTTATGGCCGGGCCGGGCGGCGCGTGGCGCGGCTGGCTGCCGGCTATGGCCGGCCGATGCTGGAATAGGCGAACCCGGCCTGCCGCATCGCCACAGGGTCATAGATATTGCGCAGATCGACCAGCACCTGCCCGCGCATCGCGTCGCGCAGGCGCAGCGGCGACATCGCCCGGAACTCGTTCCATTCCGTCACCACCACCAGCGCGTCGGCGCCGGTGGCGGCGTCGAGCACGTCGTGGCAGTACTGCACGCCCGCCGGCAGCACCCCTCTGGCCTGGTCCATGCCCTCGGGATCGAACGCGCGGATCGTGGCGCCGTCGCCCACCAGCCGCGCAACGATCGAAATGGAGGGCGAGTCCCGCATGTCGTCGGTCTCCGGCTTGAAGGTCAGCCCGAGCAAAGCGATCGTCTTGCCGCGCACCGAGCCGCCGCAGGCATCGATGATCCGGCGAGCCATGCTGGACTTGCGGGCATCGTTGACCGCGACGGTGGCTTCCACCAGCCGCGAGGGGGCGCCGTAATCGAGCGCGGTGCGCATCAGCGCCAGGGTGTCCTTGGGGAAGCAGGACCCGCCATAGCCCGGACCGGGATGCAGGAATTTCCGCCCGATGCGGCCGTCGAGCCCGATCCCGCGCGCCACGTCGTGCACGTCGGCGCCGACCTTCTCGCACAAATCGGCCATTTCGTTGATGAAGGTGACCTTCATCGCGAGGAAGGCATTGCCGGCGTATTTGGTCAGTTCCGCGGTCTCGATGCCGGTGAACACGATCGGCGTCTCGATCAGGTAGAGCGGCCGGTAGAGCCGTTGCAGCACCTCCCGCGCGCGGTCGGATTCGGCGCCGATCACCACGCGGTCGGGGCGCATGAAGTCGACGATGGCACTGCCTTCGCGCAGGAACTCGGGGTTGGAGGCGACGTCGAACTCGAGATCGGGGCGGACGCCGCGCACTATTTCGGCGATGCGCCGGCTGGTGCCCACTGGGACAGTGGATTTGGTGACGATCACCGCATAGCCGGTCAGCGCCTTCGCCACTTGCTCGGCCGCGGCATAGACGTAGCTGAGATCGGCATGGCCGTCGCCGCGGCGGGTGGGCGTGCCGACGGCGATGAACACCGCTTCGGCGTCGCGGACGGCCTCGGCCAGGTCGCTGGTGAAGGCGAGGCGGCCGGCGGCGACGTTCTCCGTCACCAGCTTCTCGAGGCCGGGCTCGTAGATCGGCATGCGTCCCTCGCGGAGTGAGGCCAGCTTGCCGGCATCGACTTCCATGACTGTGACGTCGATGCCGAACTCGGCGAAGCAGGCGCCGGAAACCAGGCCGACATAGCCGCCGCCGATCATTGCGATACGCACGTGAGAGGCTCCTTACCGGTGCATGGTGCGATAAAGCACGGAACGGGAAACACCGGGAAGAAAATCCAGCGGTGCCGCGGCCGGGGCCGATTTTGGCCGCGGAGCGCGGATTTTGCCCGCCGCTTCCCGGGCCGGCGGTCAATCCGGCCCGGCGGCGCGGCGCAGCCGGTGCAGCGTGATCTCCGGCGGGCAGTTCAGCCGCACGTCGACCAGCGAGGTGCCGCTGCCGGCGGAGGTGTAGCCGGTCATCGCGTGGTACCGCCACGCGCCGCGGGCGAAACGGCGGGCGTGGCGGGCATGGGTGCGCAGCGGCAAGCCGTTCGGCAGGCAGATCTGGCCGCCGTGCGTATGGCCGCACAGCATCAGGTCGAAGCCGGCATGCGCGGCCTGGCGGTACGGTTCGGGGGTGTGCGACAGCAGGATGGAAACGGCATCCTCGGGCACCGCCTCGACGGCGCGATGGAAATTGTCCAGCCGGTAGTAAAACGCGTCCTCGATGCCGGCGAGATGGATGGTGGCATCGCCGCGCCGGATCTCGGTCGATTCATTGAGCAACATGCGGTAGCCGAGCGCCTCCATGCCGGGCACCAGGCGGAGCGTGTCGTGGTTGCCCAGCACGGCGTAGGGCGTGCCCTTGAGGTGCGGGCGCAAGGCGGCGAGGCCGGCGATTGTGGCGTCCCACGGGCCATAGGTGCGCGCGCGGTAGTCGCCGGTCAGCACGCAGAGGTCATAGTCCAGGCCGCGCGTGGCCTCGATCAGCACGGCGGGGAAATCGGGCGCCGCATCGATGTGCAGGTCGGTGAGATGGAGCAAGGTGAAGCCTTCGAATTCCGGCGGCAGATGCGCCAGCACGACGTCATGCCGGCGGAGCACGATGCGTCGCGCGTTGCGCCGGGCGTGGCCAAGCAGGCCGGCGACGCGAAGGCCGCCGCGGACCACGCCGTGCAGCGAATGCCAGTTGTCGATCTGGAAGAAATTGCTGCGCCGGCGCAGCACGCGGGTTTCCCAATCATGCTCCATGCCGAGGCGCTGGCGCACGTAGAGACGCCCGGCGCGCGCGATCAGCGCCTGGAGCACGTCGTCTGGCATAACGAAGTCTGGCATAACGAAGTTCAGTGCAGCAGGCCTCGCACCGCGAGGTTGCGCATCAGGGCACCCGCGCCGAACGTCCAGGCCTCGCATTGATCGGTCGGGCGCATGCGATTGACCAGCCGGCCGAGTTTCGGCGCGGCGATGGTGACGATGTCGCCGGTCCGGTGGGTGAAGCCTTCGCCCGGCGCGTCGCGGTCCTGGACGGGGGCGAACATGGTGCCGAGAAACAGCACTGCGCCGTCCGGGTAGCAGTGGTGGGGATTGACCATCTGCTGGACGAGATCGGCGGGATCGCGGCTGATCTGCGCGATCGAGGAACTGCCTTCCAGCACGAAGCCGTCCTCGCCGGCGACGCGCAGGGTCACCGTGGTGCGGCGGACATCGTCGAGCGTGAAGCCGCGATCGAACAAACGGAGGAACGGGCCGATGGCGCAGGAGGCGGTATTGTCCTTGGCCTTGCCGAGCAAGAGTGCGGAGCGGCCTTCGACGTCGCGCAGGTTGACGTCGTTGCCGAGCGTGGCGCCGACGATGCGGCCGGCAGAAGAGATGGCCAGGACCACCTCGGGCTCGGGATTGTTCCAGGCGGAGGCGGGATGGATGCCGGCATCGATGGCGGTGCCGACGGAGGCCATCGGCTGGCATTTGGTGAAGATCTCGGCGTCCGGACCGATGCCGACTTCGAGGTACTGGCTCCAGGCGCCCTGGGCGATCAGCACCTGCTTCAGTTGGGCGGCCTGCTGGGAGCCCGGTTTCAGGCGCGCGAGATCGTCGCCGACCAGGCGCTGCACTTCGGCACGAATGGCGGCGGCAGAGTGCAGGTCGCCACGGGCGCGTTCCTCGATCACGCGCTCCAGCATCGAAATCGCGAAGGTGACGCCGGCGGCTTTCACCGCCTGGAGATCGATCGGGGCAAGCAGATGCGGTTTGGCGGGATCCCGCGTTTCGGCCGGGGTGTTGGCGAGGATTGGGGCGAGGGTGCCGAGGGGCTCGCCGGCGGCGGCGCGGAGCGCGGCGGCCGGGTCGGGCGTCTCGCAGAGATCGCGGATGGTGGGGAAGACGCGGGAGACGTCCCAGGCGGCGCCGTCGCGGATCGCCACGACCGACGGACCGCCGAGATCGGGACGCCACACACGCCCGGCGAGTGTCGCATCGTTGGCATCCTGGGGCAGCGCCGGCCACGCCGCTTCGCTGAGCTGGGACATTGCGTTTCCTGCTGCTGGTGGGAGGCGGAAGGTAGCGCCGGAGCAGGAGGGGCACAAAAGGGGTGGATGAGGGGTGGAGGGTGGGTGTCGCTTGCGTGATAGAGGTTGCTTGCGGGCGGCGAGCATCGGCACCGCGAATGTCGCCTCGCGGGGTAGACGGGGTGGGTGGCAGCGTTAAGCAAGTGTCTTACGCGGCTGCCCGACCCGCCAGGCCTGCCGTGACTAACATCTCGCCAATCCGGCCAGGCAGTCCGCCTCACGGAGCTGCTTTACTAAGTGATGTCCTCGTGCCAGGTGCGGCCGTCGCGCTCGATCAGCGCGATCGAGGCGGTGGGACCCCAGGTGCCGGCGGGATAGGCGCGCGGATGATCCGGGCGGCTCGCCCACGCTTCCAGGATCGGCTCCGCCCAGGCCCAGGCCGCCTCCACTTCGTCGCGGCGCATGAACAAGGTGGGATTGCCGCGCACGGTATCCATCAGCAGACGTTCATAAGCGTCGGGAAAGCGCACGTTGAACGCGCGGTCGAAGCGGATGTCGAGACCGGTGGGCGACAAGCGCAGTCCGCCGGGACCAGGGTCCTTGGTCATCATTTCCAGACGGATGCCCTCCTCCGGCTGGAGCCGGATGATCAGGCGGTTCGGCTGCCAGTCGGCGGCATCCTGCGGAAAGATCGAGAACGGCAGGGCGCGGAACTGCACCACGATCTCGGATACCTTCTTCGGCAGCCGCTTGCCGGTGCGCAGGTAGAACGGCACGTTTGCCCAGCGCCACGTGCACACCTCCGCTTTCAGGGCGACGAAGGTTTCGGTAGTGCTCGGTTCGTTGGTGCCTAGGTCGGCGAGATAGCCGGGCACCGGCTTGCCGTCGATCGCGCCTTGCGTGTACTGGCCGCGCACCGTGAGCGCCGCTGCCTCGTGCGGTTCGAACGGACGGAGGGCGCGCAGCACCTTGAGTTTTTCATCGCGCACGCGGTCGGCTTCGAGCGAGACCGGCGGCTCCATCGCGATCAGGCAGAGAAGCTGCAACAGGTGGTTCTGCACCATGTCGCGCAACACGCCGGCCTTGTCGAAATAGCCGGCGCGGCCTTCGAGCCCGACGGTCTCGGCCACGGTTATCTGCACGTGGTCGATGACGTCGGTGTTCCACAGCCGCTCGAAAATCGAATTGGCAAAGCGCAGCGCGAGCAAGTTCTGGACGGTTTCCTTGCCCAGGTAGTGATCGATGCGGAAGATCTGCGGTTCCTGGAACACCTCGCCGACCCGGTCGTTGATTTCCCGCGCGGAGGCGAGGCTGTGACCGATGGGCTTTTCCAGCACCACGCGTGACTCGGCGGTTACCAGGTCGGCACGGCCGATATTGCGGCAGATCGGGCCATAGAGTTCGGGCGAGGTCGCCAGATAGAAGACGCGCACCCGATCCGGGGCGAGCAATTTCCGCAAGGCTTCCCAATCCCCGTCGGGCTGCGCTGCATCGAGACTGACGTAGCGGAGGCGGGCGCAGAACCGATCCATGGCCTCGGGGGTGAGATCGTCGGCGGCGACATGGTCTCGCAGGGCTTCGGCGGCGCGGCGGCGGAAACCATCGACGCCGATGTCGGAGCGGGCGGTGCCGATGATCAGAGACTCGGCGGGAATCTGGCCGTCGCGGCAGCGGTAGTACAATGCCGGGAGCAACTTGCGCAGCGTCAGGTCGCCGGTGGCGCCGAACACCACGCAATCAAACGTTGCGACGGGAATGATCTTGAGCACATGCCTCTCCCACGCGGTGGGCGATGGTAAGGTGAGGGCGTTGCGTATGGTACGCAATACCCTCGCCTGCCGCTCGATGGGCTTCGCTGCTCTATCCGCGCGGGAGCCACATATTCAGACAGGTGGGTCGAACCAATGGTGCGGGCCACTGGTTCGGACCACGGTTTCAACCCGCTGTTTCACACCACTGGGCTGGCGCCGCCATCCATGTTGATCGCGGTGCCGGTGGTGAAGCCGGCTAGATCGGAGCAAAGGAAGCAGGCCATTGCGGCGAATTCCTCTGCCTTGCCGATGCGGCCGATCGGGATGTTGGCGCCCATTTTCGAGCGGAACTCCTCATAGGGTGCGTTGCTGCCTTCACGCGCGTGGCGCCGCACGTGCTGATCGGAGTCGATCAGGCCGACCAGCATGCCGTTCACCAGGATGCCGTGCGGCGCGCCCTCGCCCGAAAGGATCTTCATGAGGGCCATGCCCGCCGCGCGCGATACCGCGGTGGGCGCGCCACCGGCACGCGGGGCCTTCGCGCCGAGGTTGAGCACGTTGATGATGCGGCCCCATTTGCGTTCCTTCATGCCGGGCCAGACTAGGCGGGTGAGGCGGATCGCGGCAAACAATTTCAAATCGAGATCGTCCTGCCAGATCTCGTCGGTGATTTGCTCGGCCGGCATGGCGCGCGACTGGCCGGCGTTATTGACCAGGATGTCGACCTTGCCGAAGGTCTGGAGCACGGAGGCGAAGGTCTTTTCGATCTGGTCCTTGTGTGAGACGTCGCAGACGAAGGTGGCGACGCGGCCGCTGGCGCCTTCCGAGGCGATGGCCTTGGATTCCTCCAATACCTCGGGCCGGCGCGCCAGCATGGCGACGTTGGCGCCGGAGGCGGCGAACTCCTTTGCCATCGCGAGACCGAGCCCCTTGCTCGCGCCGGTGATGACGGCCGTGCGGCCGTCGAGACGGACTTCCATGTTGCACCCTCCCCAATAGCGATGCCGCCAGTGTGGGGGAGCAATGGCGGACGGACAACCCAGTGCTCTGGGCGGATTGCAGCTTGCGCCGCGGCGCAGCAGATTGTCGGGGCGAGTGCGCGGGCTGCGCCTCGCCATGACCGCCGGGCCGGGAGGTTTCGTTCATGCAACGCGACGGGCGCAATCTGCCGATTTCCACCGACAGCGTGGCGGCTGTCGCCGCCTTCGACCGCGCCGTGGAGCATTATTTGAAATTTCATGCCGACACGATGACGCTGGTGAACGACGCGCTGGCGGCCGACCCGGAATTCGTCATGGGCCACGTGCTGAAGGGCTATTTGATGCTGGCGGGCGCCAATCCGGCGCATCGGCCATTGGCCGCCCGCGCGCTTGCGGCAGCACAAGGCGGAGCGGAGGCCGCGACGTTGCGGGAACGCCGCCACGTCGCCGCATTGGCCGCCTGGGCGGCCGGCGATTTCGGTCGTGCCTTCGCCGTGTGGCGGGAATTGCTCGATGCCGATCCGACCGATTTGCTGGCGGTGCGCATCTGCGACACCACGCATTTCCGGCATGGCCAGACGCGGGCGGTGCTGGAGCAAGCGGACCGTCTGGCGCCGGCGTGGTCGGCGGACCTGCCGGGCTACGACTGCTTCCGCACGGTGTGGGCGTTCGCGCATGAGGAAGCCGGCGACACGGCCGGTGCCGAGGTTGCGATCGACGCCGCGTACCAGGCGGATCCTACCAATTTCTTCGCCCACCATGTGAAAGCGCACGTGCTGGAAATGGAGGATCGGCCGCGCGAGGGAAGCGACTGGCTTGTGGCACAGCGCGGTCATTGGCACCTCGGCAACAACCTGGTGCATCATCTGTGGTGGCACCGTGCACTGATGCAGCTGGAGCTGGGCGAACGCGACGAGGTGCTGGCCAGCTACGACGAGAACATTCGCAATCTGCAATCGCCGCTGACCAGGGCGGTGCCGGACCAGTTCAACGATCTGCAGAACGCGGCGGCGCTGCTGTGGCGGCTGGAAAGCCTGGGGCTCGACGTCGGCGGGCGTTGGGAGGAACTGGCGGACAAGGCGGAGGCGCGGATCGGCGATGTCGGCTATCTGCTGCTGCCGCCGCATCTGATGATGGCGCTGGCGGCCACGGGGCGGGACGCAGCGGCGGCATTGTTCCTCGATGGGCTGCGTGCGAAGGCGGCGGATGCGTCGCTTTGGACGGCGCCGGCGATTGCCGATGTGGTGGTGCCGGTGTGCGAGGCGGCCTGGGCGCACCGCCGCCAGGAGTATGCGCGGGTGGTGGAATTGCTGTGGCCGCGGCGGGAGCAAATCCGCTTGCTCGGCGGCAGCAATGCGCAGCGGGATTTGTTCACGCAGATGCTGATCGATGCCGCGATGCGGGCGGAGCGTGGCGACGTGGTCGCGGCGATGATCGCGCACGAGACGGAGACGCGCCGGGTGTTGCCGGGGGAGCGTGTTGGGTACTCGAGGGCGGCGGAGTGGCTGGTCGAAGGCGGCGGCGGGTTGGGGGCGGGTTAGGGCGGCGTAGGCGCGCTGGCGGCTCTGGTGTCATGACGCGCGTAGAGGCGTGCGGGCCAGGACTTTGCAGCACGCAGCAAGGGAAGTCGTGGATGGCCGGCCTTCGCCGGCCATGACACGGTACGTTGTGCGGCGGCCATGACACGGTACGTTGTGCGGCGGCCGTGACACGGTACGGCGTGCGCCGGCCATGACACGGTACGGCGTGCGCCGGCCATGACGCGGTACGGCTGCGGCGGCCATGACACGGTACGTTGTGCGGCGGCCGTGACACGGTACGGCGTGCGGCGGCCATGACACGGTACGGCGTGCGGCGGCCATGACACGGTACGGCGCGCGCCGGCCGTGACACGGTACGGCGCGCGCCGGCCGTGACACGGTACGGCGTGCGGCGGCCATGACACGGTACGGCGCGCGCCGGCCATGACTCGGTACGGCTGCGGCGGCCATGACACGGTACGGTGTGCGGCGGCCATGACACGGTACGGCGTGCGCCGGCCATGACACGGTACGGCTACGGCCTGCGCGCCATGACGCGGTACGCCCTGCGCGCACGATGACGCGGGGGCGGGGCCTTCGCCGGCCATGA
>Ga0335072_10001021_pt1 | contig 48099 bp, 46 predicted proteins | sample Lox_Sample_21_FD_206725 | JGI IMG/M metagenome (GOLD analysis project Ga0335072, IMG submission 206725) | Soil microbial communities from Loxahatchee National Wildlife Refuge, Florida, United States - Lox_Sample_2.1 | ecosystem: Environmental > Terrestrial > Soil > Wetlands | place: USA...
GACGGTGTCTTGAACGACATGCTGACATCGTCGAGGCGAAGCTTTGCCGGTGCGGCCATCATGCTACCGTGGGGTTGCCCGCGCCCAGCGCCGCAAGAACCATGCCAGCAGAAATCGCGGTCATCGCCGGGCTTGACGCGCGGCTGCTGCATAATCTTGCGGCATCATGCTGCTCCGGCCGCCGCTGCCACATTGTTGCCCGGCTCAACTCTCGATAGCGCCGACGTGGCGCGGCGTGTCTTTGTGCGGCAGGAGCGCAGCCTCGAAGGCGCTGGCGATGGCGTCCTTGCTCTTGCCGGCATGAAGCGCGTCGCCGATGACAATGATTTTCTGTCCCGGTCGCGCTGGCACGTCCCAGCGCGCGCCGGTTGCGACCCGCGCTTTGTAGTAGAACCAATTGCGCAATCGCGGCGATGCAAACAGACGCGCAAACCCCGGCGCCCGCGCCAAGCCGCGATCAAGCAGCCATGCGGCGACATGGCCGAACCAGCGAGACGGATATTCGGCGCCGGTCGCAATGACGACGCGATCAAACGGCGCAAGCAGGACCGGGTTCCGCGCGACGTCGGTCGCGTGACGGAATTTCACGCCACTCGTTTCGCAGGCGGCGACCATATGCGCGATATAGCGTGCAAAGCTGTCCTCATTGGCTTCCACCTCCTGAAACAGAGGCGCCTTGCCGGCATGGCGGAAAGCGCCGCCGGCTTGTTGGCTTTTCTCGAAGACCGTCACTTCATTGCCATCGGCGACGAGCGAGGCGTAAGTCAACCCGGCCGGCCCGGCGCCGATCACGGCGATGCGCTCGCCGCGCGGCGGTTGCGACACACCAAACTGAGTCTCGCGGCCGGCCGCGCCGTTGACAACGCAGCCGATGCGAGCACCGCCGCGCATTTCGTTGATGCAGGTGTTGCAGGCGAGGCAAGGCCGCACCGGCGCGTCGCGTGCGACTTTGTCGACCCATTGCGGATCGGCAATCAGGCTGCGGCCGAGCGCAATGAAGTCCGCTTTGCCGTCCTGGACCGCGGCGCGCGCGATGGCTGGATCGCCCAGCCGGCCGACCGCGATCACCGGCACGCTGACATCTTTCTTCACTTCGGCCGCGAAGTGAAGAAAGGTCGCGTCCGGGAAACTCATCGGCGGCAGTACGATCTGCGCCGACGGCAGCGAGCGGTAATGGCCGGCAGTGATGTGCAGCGCGTCGGCGCCGGCTTCGGCGGCCCATCGCGCGACCTGTCGGCCTTCTGTGAAGGGCATGCCGCCGGGAAAGTAGTCCTCGACGGAGAGCCTGTAGATGACGGCGATGCCCGGCACCTTCGCTTTCACCTCGCGCAGCGCAAGAAGGCCGAAGCGGGCGCGGTTGGCAAGACTGCCGCCGAATTCGTCGCTGCGCCGGTTCTCGAACGGCGCGTGGAATTGCGAGATCAGATAACCGTGGGCGGCATGGATTTCGACGCAATCGAAACCGGCGATTTTGGCGCGCTGCGCCGCGGCGACATGCGCGGCGATGGTCTGAGCAATCCGCGCCTTGCTCATCTCCTCCGGAATGATGGTCTCGAACGTCGTCTCGTAGACCGGATGTGGAATGGCCGACGGCGCAATCGGCATCTCGCCGCAAATATCGATACGTGTATGGCCGCCGCCATGACCGAGCTGGATCGAAGCCTTGGCGCCGCCGCGGTGAATCTCCTCGACCAGGCGAGCGAGACCGGGAATGAATCGGTCATCATAGATGCCGACTTCGCGGCGGCGATGCCGTCCGGCCTTTTCCGGCGACGCCATTTCGACGGTGATGAGGCCTGTGCCGCCGCGCACGCGCGCCATGTAATAGGCGACCGAGTCCTCGGTGATGAAGCCTTCGTCGTCCGCCGTGCGCGTCGTCATCGGTGGCATGACGATGCGATTCTTGACGTCGACCGATCCGATCCGCGCCGGTGTGAGAAGAATGTTCATGGCTTCGGGCGCGGGTCCGCGGAGTGCCGCACGCTACAGGACCGGGATCTCGCCGCCGTCGAGATCAATCGTCGTGCCGTGCAGCCAGGTGGCGCGGGACGACACGACGAAGGCGACCAGGTTGCCGACATCCTCCACCGTGCCGAAGCGGATCGGATTGTTGAACTCGCGAATGATATCCGCGCGAATATCATTTTCCACCCGTCCGGTGCGATCGATCTCCGCCTTGATCCGCCGCCGCGTGCGATCGGTCTCGACTACGCTCGGATGGATGCAATTCACGTGAACGCCGTCCGCCTTGCCGCGATCGGCGAGGCATTTGGTAAAGGCCGCGACCGCGGCATTGACCGAGCTGCCGATGGTGAATTGCGCGGTCGGTTTGCGCCCGCCGGTCCCTCCGATCGAAACCAGCGAGCCCTGCCGCTCCTTGAGCAGCGGCCAGGCCGCGCGCGCGAGCCGCATGTGGGCGAAGAATTTCAGCGCATAACCGTCCTGCCAGTCGGCATCGGTGAGTTCGAGAAAATCCCCACGCTTGGTGGCGCCGGCATTGTTGACCAGAATATCCAGCCCGCCGAGTTGGCGCTGCACCTCGCCAATAAGCTTTTCGGTTGCCCCTTGTTCGCGCAGATCGAGCGTAGAGGTTGCCGCGCGGCGGCCCTTGGCGCGAATCGCATTGGCCGCTTCGTCGAGGGCAGCCTCGTCGCGTCCGGTCAGCATCAGGTCGCAGCCCTCGGCGGCGAGCGCTTCGGCAATGCCGCGGCCGATGCCGCGGCTCGATCCGGTCACCAGCGCGATCTTGCCGTCCAGTCCCAATTCCATACTTTTAGTCTCCCTGCTCAAAACATCATTGCGTCATTGCGACGAGACAATCCACGCAGTGCCGCCGCCTCGATGCTTCGCTTTGCTCGCAATGACGATTCTATGGCTACCCTGTTATTCCAGTTTGAGCCCGAGCTTCTTGACGAGGTCGGCCCATTTGCCTTCTTCGTGTTTGATATTGGCGGCATATTCTTCGGGTGTCGAAGGGGTCGGATCGCTGCCGGCCTCGATGAGACGCTTCTTCATGTCGTCGGTGACGAGAATGGCGCGCAATTCCCTGTTGAGCCGTTCGACGATCGGCCGCGGCGTTCCGGCCGGCGCCGCGAGCCCGTAGTATTGCACGGCTTCGAAGCCCGGCAGGCCCGCTTCCGCGGCGGTCGGCACATCGGGCAGCGCCGCCGAGCGCGTCGGGGCGGCGACGGCAATGGCGTGCAATGCGCCAGCCGCAATATTGCTGACCGACGCCGGGATCGTGTTGAAACCGATCTGCACGTGGCCGCCGAGCAGATCGTTGGTCAGCGGACCGGTGCCTTTATAGGTGACGACCGTGATCTGGGTGCCGGCCATGACGTTGAACAATTCGGCCGCGAAATAATTGACGGTCGGCGCCGGTGGCGTGCCGGCAGAATATTTCCCGGGCTCCTTCTTGGCGAGCGCGATGAGGTCAGTCAGCGATTTCGCCGGCACGGAAGGGTGCGTGACGACGATGATCGGCGTCGAGGCGACGAGACCGATCGGCGCGAAATCCTTGTTGACGTCGTAGCCGGGATCGGGGCCGAGGCTGATGCCGGTCAGCATCATGACGAGCGTGTAGCCGTCCGGCGTCGCGCGTGCTGCGTCACGGGTGCCGATCATGCCGCCGGCGCCGCCCCTGTTCTCGATGACGACCTGCTGGCCGAGCGCCGCCGACAGTTTTTGCCCGACCATGCGCCCCATCACGTCGACGCCGCCGCCGGCGGGATAGGGCACGATCAGGGTGATCGGGCGGGTTGGATAGGCAGGTGTCGAAGATTGCGCGGCGGCCGGCTGCGGGGTTGCGCAAAGCAGCGCGGCGCCGAGCGCGAAGGCCGAAAGGCCGGCGAGAATGGCACGGTGCAACATCATGTTTTCCTCCGGCATGCATTTCGGGACCATGCTCTAATGCCACTATAGCTCGCGGCGCCGCCGATGCGCTACATTGCGGCGGCAGCCCGGAAACGTCTCAACGAACGCTGCTGTGAACGCGACGACTTAAAAACCGCGGCAACCCAAGGAGCCGGCTCAATGCGGTTCGGACTATTCGGCAGCGCCACCGCGCGCCACGGCGGACCGGACGTCGATTCCGGTCAGGGCTACAAGCAATTCGTCGATTACAACATCGAGGCCGAGGCGCTCGGCTATCACTCGACGTTCCTGGTCGAGCATCACTTTACCGGCTTCGGCCAGGTTTCGGCCAGTCTCGCCTTGCTGACCTGGGTGGCGGCGAAGACCAAGACATTGCGGCTCGGCACCGCGGTGCTGGTTCTGCCCTGGCACAATCCGGTTCTGGTCGCGGAACAGGCCGCGACCATCGATCTGCTATCCGGCGGCCGGCTCGATTTCGGCGTCGGCAAGGGCTATCGGCACAATGAATTCGCCGGTTTCTGCCTGCCGATCGAAGAGGCCGATGCGCGCTTCAATGAATCGCTCGACGTGATCATGAAATCCTGGACGTCGAAGCAGCGGTTCTCGCACCACGGCAAGTTCTGGCGCTTCGAGGACATCATTGTCGAGCCGCCGACGGCGCAGAAGCCGCATCCGCCGATGTGGATGGCGGCGGGCAATCCGGATTCGATCCGCCAGGTCGCGGCGCGCGGCTATAACCTCTTGCTCGACCAGTTTGCGTCGGTCGAGGCGGTCGGCGAGCGCATCGCGATCTTCAAGGAGGCGGTCGAAGCGCGCGGCCGCGTCTTCGATCCGATGGATGTCGGCGTGGCGCGCGCGTTCTTCGTCGCCAAGGACCAGGCCGACAAGGACGCCGCGCTCGAGCGCCGTCTCGAGGCGCAGCGCCGTCTCGCCGCGATTTCCAATTCGCCCGACGGCACCAAGAACAAATCCAGCATCATGGCGTTTTCCGATACCCGCGAGGCCAGCGAGGAAAGCGCGCTCTACGGCACGGCCGACGAAATCGCACGCAAGCTCGAAAAGCTGCAACAGGCCGGCGCCGGTTATATTCTGCTCAACGGCGGCGGACCGGCGCAGGAAAGCCTGCGCTGCTTCGCGCGCGAAGTGATGCCGGCCTTCACGCAGGAACTGCGGGCCAAAGTGGTGGGGTAGATAAAAATTCGCATGTGTCCCGGGCGCGGCGCGACACGAAGTGGTGCGCTGCAGAACCGGGACCTTTACGAACTCTATGAAGATCCCGGATCTGCGGTACGGCGTTGCACGCCGCGCCGCGTCCGGGACACGCAAGGAAAAATGATCAACAAAATCGTACAGACCATGGCCGACGCAACGGCCGGAATTCGCGACGGCGCCATTGTTCTTCTCGGCGGCTTCGGCAATATCGGCCAGCCGCATGCGCTGCTCGACGGCCTGATCGAGCAGGGCGCCAAGGATTTGACGGTCGTTTCCAACAATGCCGGCGTCGGCCGTGCCGGCCTGGCGCGGTTGCTCGACCTCGGCCGGGTGCGCAAGATCATCTGCTCCTATCCGCGCACCGCCGATCCGGTGGTGTTCGAGGCGCTCTATCGCGCCGGCAAGATCGAGCTTGAGATTGTGCCGCAAGGCACCATGGCGGAGCGCATTCGCGCCGCGGGCGCCGGCATTCCGGCCTTCTATACCGCGACGGCGGTCGGTACCAGGCTTGCCGCCGGCAAGGAGGAACGCGAGATCAACGGCCGCAAATATCTGCTCGAGGAAGCGCTCCACGGCGATGTTGCTCTGGTCGAGGCCTGGGAGGCCGATCGCTGGGGCAACTTGACCTACCGCTCGTCCGGCCAGAATTTCAATCCGATCATGGCGAGCGCAGCGAAGCTGACAATCGCGCAGACGCAACATGTCGTCGATCTCGGAGCGCTCGATCCGGAGAAAGTCATGACGCCCGGCATCTACGTCAATCGCGTGGTGCATGTGCCCTATGGCGATCCGATGGTGCCTTGACAGTTTACGCATAGCCCTGTCGGAAAACCGCTATCGGCTTTTCCGGGACATGCGCTGGGGATCTGAGAGATGAGTCTTTTTGCTGCCTGCCAACCGCTGACCCGCAATGAAATGGCGGAGCGTCTTGCCCGCGACATTCCGGAGGGCTGGTACGTCAACCTCGGCATCGGCGCGCCGCTGAAGGTCGCCGATTACGTGCCGATGGAGCGCGAGGTCGTTTTCCAATCCGAAAATGGCGTTCTCGGCATGGGGCCTATGCCGGAGTCCGACAAGATCGATCGCTGGCTGATCAATGCCGGCAAGCAATATGTCACGCTGCGCCCGGGCGGCTCTTACATGCATCACGCCGACAGCTTTGCGCTCATTCGCGGCGGCCATCTCGATCTTTGCGTTCTCGGCGCCTTTCAGGTCGCCGAGAACGGCGACCTTGCCAACTGGTCGATGTCGGACAATGATTCAGCGCCCGCGGTCGGCGGCGCCATGGATCTCGCCGCCGGTGCGCGCCGGCTCTGGGTGATCATGGATCATCAGACCAAATCCGGCGACAGCCGGCTGGTACGCCGCTGCAGCTATCCGCTCACCGCGATCGGCGCGGTTACGCGCGTCTATACCAATTTCGCCGTGCTCGACGTCACGCCGGACGGCTTCGCGGTGCGCGACATGGTGCCGGGGCTGACGCTTGAAGCGCTGCAGCAAATTACCGACGCGCCGCTCCGGATGGCGGCGGCGCATTCCTGATCGGGAAATTCCGCGGCGCTCTCTCCTGAAATCTCCGTCCCGTCACGCCGGCGCGGTGCGGTTTCGAAACGGGCGGCCGATGCGATGGCCTTGTGCCGAAGAATGCGCCGCTTCCGCGGTATTGGTCACATGGTCGCCGATCAATGCACGCGCCAGGCGGCGCAGCGCATGGACCGGCTGCGGCAGGCCGTATTTTCCATCGAGCACGACGACGCTGTGGTTTGCGGCGGTTAAAGTTTGTGACAAGGAATGGAACGGATGACCGGCGCTTGAGTCATTGAAGGGGGTGCTCTTGATCTGAAATTGACTTGCACACGCGATTTCGCCTTTGATGGAACTGTGGCGTGCAGGTCTCCGGGCGGGTGATACATGTTGCGGCCGTTGGCGACGGTGACTTTCGTCTACGATCCCCACGAGGACCGGATTGCTGCGGCGATCAATGCTGGCCGATCCGACACCTGGTCGTGCTGGCTGACACGGCGGCTGGCACTCGCTTTGCTCGACCGTGCATCCGGCTACCTGACCAGGACCTCCGATCTTGCGCAGCAGGCGCCTGCCGAGATGCGCAAGGAATTCGTCGCGTTCGAGCGCGAGGCGGCCATGGTGTCGACCGCCGGCGCGATGACCAGGACGCCGCCGGAAATTCTCCGGTCGAGCGCCGACGCCGCCGAGCTTGCCGAACGGCTGACGATTTCGCGGCACGGCAAGAGCGGATTCAAGTTCGAGTTGCTCGGCCAAAGTGGCGCGGGCGCGGCAGGCCTGCTGACGCGCGCCGAAATGCAGCGCGTGTTGCAAATGTTGTACGGCGTCGCCGCGAAGGCCGGCTGGATCGCCCCGGCGCAAATCCCGCGAGCCGCTGCGCCGGCCGCGGCGGACACGCTCAAGCCGGTGCGGCATTAGACGTGGTGCAAAGCGTGGCGCGCGTCGTTGCCGGAACGCCGGTGCCGTCTTCGGATCAAGCCCGAGGGCAAGCTTTTCCGGGACATGCGCTGATAGACAAGGCGTTCGCACCCCCGTTGTCTTTCGCGGGTCGCATAGCCTAACGTGCCGGGCGCGACAGGGAGGAATGATATGTCCAGTACCCAAACGGCGAGTGCTCGTATTGCGAACGCGAAATTGACCTGGGACCACATCCATTTGCGTACCCCCAATCCGGAAGGCATGGCGCAGTGGTTCGAGAAGATGCTCGGCGCGGAAGTGAAGCGGTCCATGCAGCAGGGCAAGGAGCGCATCGACCTCAAGCTCGGCGGCGCCAATATCTTCATCGCTCCGGTCGGTGACGGCGAGAACGTCAATGCCGCGCCGGCGATTCCCTATCGCGGCCTCGATCATTTCGGCCTCGCCGTGAGCGGCATCGACGAGATTGCGGCCGAGCTTAAGTCGAAGGGGGTCGAATTTACCAAGGAGCCGACGACGGTGCGGCCGGGCGTGCGCATCTGCTTCATCAAGGCGCCCGAGGGCGTCTCGATCGAATTGCTTGACCGCGATCCGCGGCATCAATAGGCCCGGCGATCGCCCATGGCGGACGAGGCAAGCGCGATTGAAGCGGCGCTCGAGGCGCGTTTCGGCGCGCGGCTGAAGGCCGATCGCGGGCTGTCCGGGCTCGACGAGCTTCTTCGCATCGCCCGCCATCGCTCGCATCGCTATTTCACGCCGCATGCGATCGATCCGGGCCTGCTGCGGCTGCTTTGCGCCTGCGCGCTCTCGGCGCCGTCAAAAAGCGACCTGCAGCAATGCGACATCGTCGTCGTCACCGACAGGGCGATCCGCCAAGGCATGGTTGCGACTATTCCCGATATGCCGTGGATCATGGACGCGCCGGTCTTCCTGCTCTTCACCGGTAATGGCGAGCGGCTGCCGGCACTCGCAAAACTGCGCGGCAAGCCGTTTCCGAACGATCATCTCGATCAGTTCTTCAATGCGGCGGTCGATGCGGCGATCGTGATGACGACGTTCATCCGCGCCGCCGAGGCGGTCGGCCTCGGCTGTTGCCCGATCAGCGCGGTGCGCGACCGTCCGCAGGTCGTCAGCGATCTGCTGCGATTGCCGCAGCGCGTCATTCCGGTTGCCGGGCTTTGCGTCGGCTGGCCGGCGCGCGAGGGCGAGATCACGCCGCGGCTGTCGCTCGAGACGACCGTGATCGAGAACGCTTATGGCGCGCGCGATCTGGCTGCGGAGATCGAGGGCTACGACCGGCGCCGCGCGCAGCGCTTGCCCTATCGGCGTCAGCGCGACGTCGCGGCGTGGGGCGAGGCACCGTTCTACGGCTGGTCCGAGGACAAAGCGCGCCAATATGGCGTGCCCACGCGCACGGATTTCGGCGCCTTCGTGCGCGGCAAGGGTTTCGGTCTCGACTAGCTGCTGGCGCGATCGGCCGTGCAGCGAGGTCAATTCACCACCACCGGCGTGCTGAGCTTCACCCTGCCGTAAAGGTCGGTGATGTCGTCGTTGTTGAGACGGATGCAGCCAAAATTCACCGAATTGCCGATGGTCTTGGGCGCGTTGGTGCCGTTGATGTGCGAAGAGCCGTCGTCAAGCTGCAGCAGGCGCGCTCCGAGCGGATTGCCGGGACCGCCGGGCATCGGATTGGGATCGCGATTGAGTATTTCCGGCGGCGGCTGCCAGGTCGGCCATTCCGCCATGCTGGCAATGTGGCGCAGGCCGGCGAGATTGGCGCATTGGTCGCCGACCGCGATGCCATAGCGCAGTGCCACATTGTTCGGCTGAATCAGGTAGAGGAAGCGCTGCAGCTTATCGACGATGATGGTACCGATCGGTTGCAGCGTGCGATAGAAGGTCGGTTGCCGGCGAAACACATATTGCTCATCGGGGTCGAACGAGCCGCCGTCGACACCCGGCGCCAGTTCGCCGTTCTTGCCATAGTTGAGGGCGGCGAGTTTGGGCGCGGTCGTGCCGGCTTGGCCAGTCTTGGCCACGACCGAATTCGGCGCGACGGCGCTGACGTTCTTGGCCTGCGGCGGCGGCGCGGGCTTTTGTCCTTTGCCCGAGATGAAAACATAGCCGCCGGCACCAAGCGCGGCGACGAGCACGGCAAGCGCGATCCACATCGCCCGGCGCGGCCCGGATATCTCATCCGGATCGTCGGCAAACGGAGCCTCGGCTGCCTCGCCGATCTGATCGTCGATACGCTGCGCCGGAGCGACGCCGGTCAAAGCCTCCTGGAGCGAAAGCTGCCCGCCTTGCCCGCGTGGCGCGGCCGCTTTTTTGACCGTTGCCGTTTTCAGCGGGGCCCTTTGCGCTGTCGGCCCTTCCGTCCGATTCTGCTCGGTCCGGGCCTTTTCGGTCCAAGCCTTTTCAGTCCGGGCGTTTTCAGTCCAAGACAGTTCGGATTCAACGCGCTCGATGGCGGCTTCGAGCCTGGCTTCTTCGGTGGCGATGTCGGCAAGCGGCGGCTGCGGAGACAGGCCGCGCATCCGCGTCGCCAGCATCTGGCGCGAACGGTCGTAAATGCCGCGCCGCCAGCGCGCGTCACCGGCGCCCGGCGCAGTCACTGCACGCAACAGGATCGAGTAATAGTCGACCATGCTCTGCGCTCGTTAGAGGGTCACCTTTGCCAAAAACTCCGATACCCGCGCGTTGGTCGCCTCCTCGCTCTGGCGTTCCACCGGCATGTCCCAATATTCCGAAAGCGGCAGGCATTCGTCCAGATAGCGCGCCGCCGAAGTTGCATGGGAATCGTCATGGCCGGGCACGACCAACGCCGGTATTTCGGTATTGACGAGGTCTTCCGGCGCGGCGCCGGGCGCGGTATCGCGGTCGAACAGCGCGTCGCGCATGGCTTCGCAGATGCGGCTGTAGCGCTCGGCATCCTGCGCGGCATAAGCGGCCGCAAAACCGGCATCATGCCTGATGACCGACGCCCAGGGGCCGCCGCGCGGATCGGCCCCGAACGGCTTGCCCTCGCGCCGCACCAGATCGACGACGGCTGCGAGCCCTCGCTCGCGGACGAAGCCGAGATGGTCGGCAAAGCGCTTGTGGCTCGAGCGGCGATATTTGTAGCCGCCGACCGGCCAGTACAGGATCATGCTGGCGACCATGTGCGGATGCGCCACGCCGAACGCGGCGACCGGCCCGCAGCCCATGCAGCCGCCGATCAGATGCGCGCGCTCAAGCCCCAAGTGACCGAGCAGGCCCTTGCCCTGGGCGACGAAGTGCAGCCAGGTGATCGGCTCGACGCGGCCGCCCGACTGGCCGCATTCGCGGCGATCGAACAGGATGCAGGTAAATTTCCGCGGCAGATGATCAAGGAGCTTGATCTTGGTGTAGATGCCGAGTGTCGACCAGGCTTCGATGGTCGCATTGAAGCCGCCCGGCGCATACATCAGAAGCGGCGGGCCGGAGCCCTTCATCTCGTAGCGCGTCACGATGCCGTCGATGTCGACAGTCGGCATTTCCGTTCCTCAACCCTTGATTTGGCGTCCGGCGCGCGCATCGTCGATCAGCGCGGCGAAGGCTGACAGCGCGGATTTCGCGGTATTGGCATAAGTATCGGTTTTCGAGTCGAGCCATTTCTCGCCATAGCCGATCGCGGTGTGAACGAGCCGCACCCGCCCGTCGAGCCACGGGCCGCCGCCGAAACCGCCGATCACGGGAATCTTCACGGCCGCGACGACGGCGGCGCCCGCGACCGGACCGGAATTGGTGAAGTCGAGCAGGCTCGCGCCCGCGTCTTCGAGAAGCTTTGCTTCTTCGACAAGCTTCGCCGCAGCTTCGGCGGTCGCTTGCGCCTCCGGTGAATTCTGCGCGCTATACGGAATGCCGTATTTGCCCGCCGTCTGCGGCGTCAGGCCGAATTGCGCGAAGACCGGGATGCGCGCGCGCACCAGCGCGCGCACGACCTCGGGAAACTCGGCGGCCGCATCGACCTTGATCATGTCGGCGCCGCCTTCGTCGACAAGGCGCGACGCCGCGGCAAGCGCCGCATCCGGGCCTTGCTGCGCCGGGCCATAAGGCATGTCGCAGGATACCAGCGCGCGCTCGGTGCCCCGCCGCACCGCTTTGCAGCAGACGAGAATCTCGTCGAGCGTGACGTCGAGCACGTCGTCGCGGCCCCATAGATTGACGCCGACGGAATCGCCTACCGAGATGAAATCGAAGCCGGCGCGGTCGGCGATGCGCGCGATCTGATAGTCCCAGGCGACGAGACCGATGCTCTTCTTGTCTTCCCGCTTCATCGCTTGCAGCGCCGGAATTGTCACCTTGCCGTTCATGCTGGCGTCGGGCTCCCCTGATTGCGGCGCTGTTCTAGCACGCCCGGCGACGGGCGGAACACGTTCGTTCTCGCGCCGCCATGCGTTGCGAGTCGTTTCGAAAGCCACGGTGTGAAGCGCGAGGCGAGTGGCCGGTTGGAACAGAAGGGGTGGTGCGGCCAACCGAGATAACGGCTTGAATGCAGTAGAGCGCTACTGCGCCGGCGGCTTCGGCTTCTTTTGCACCGCGGCGCTGGCCGACGACGGCGTGTAGTGAATATTGCTGCCGGTCGGCTTGCCGGTTTTCATCTGCCCGGTCGCGGCGACGTTGTTCGCCGCCGGCGTCGCCGAGGCGGCTTTGGCCTCCGCCTTCATCGCTCTTTTCTTGCCCCTCCTGATCGGAGCGGCGGCTTCCGGCAGCGCTGCGAGCGCATTGATCTGCGCCTGGGTGCGCGTCGGCCCGGTATAGACGACGGTCGGCACGACCGGTCCGGGATCGGGCAACAAAGCGAGATTCTTCGCGGTCGGCGCGCGCAGCGCCGACAGCAGCACCGAGAATTGCGACTGGCCCGCGCCGCCCTCGGCGCCGCTATTGGCGCTGTCGTCAGGGGCGTCCGGATCGTCCGCTTCGGTCGCGGGCCGCCGCCAGTGCGGGCCGCACATTTCATCTTTCAGGTTCGGCGGTGCCGCATCCATCGGCGCCAGCTGGTCGACGGTGCCGAGCGAAGGCGTCAGCCACGACAGCGGCTTCTGCTGGAACCCGCCCTCGAGCAGTTCCGCCGCCTTCACCGCGCGGGCCGCAGAGGACGGCGCGCCGAGCACGACGGCGATGAGTTGCTTGTTGTCGCGCGTCGCGGTTGCGACCATGTTGAAGCCCGAGGCGCAGATGAAGCCGGTCTTCATGCCGTCGGCGCCGGGGTAGCGGAACAGCAGCGGATTATAATTGCGCACGATGCGGCGGCCATATTTGATCGCCGGCACGTGCCAATAGAAGCTGTATTGCGGAAATTCGTGGATCAGGGCGCGGGCGAGGATGGCGAGGTCGCGCGCCGACATGATCTGGCCGTCGGCGGGCAGGCCGTTCGGATTGACGAAATTGGATTCCGACATGCCGAGCCGGTGCGCGGTCTCGGTCATCTGCTGCGAAAAGTCGTCGATCGAGCCGCCGATGCCTTCGGCGAGAAGCACCGCCATGTCGTTCGCCGACTTCACCATCATCATCTTGATGGCGTTATCGACAGTGACCTGAGTGCCGACCGGGAAGCCCATCTTGGTCGGCGCTTGAACCGCGGCATTCGGCGACACCGTGAATAATGTGTCGGGCGTGATGCGGCCGTCGCGAATGGCGCTGAGCGTCATGTAGAGCGTCATCAGCTTGGTGGTGGAGGCCGGATACCACGGATAGGTCGCGTTCTCGGCGCGCAGCACCTTGCCGCTCTGGGCGTCGACCAGGATCACCGCCTCGGCATGCGCCGGCGCGGCCGTGAAGGTCGAAACAAGAATTGGACACAGTGCGGCGGCGCTGACGGCAAGCGCTCGCAGCATGGAACCCGCAAGACTGGAACTCACAGCAAAGCCGAGCAGGCGCGCCCGGAAAGAAGCTTTACCAATCACGTGTCGCGGTCCGTTTGGTTGGGGGCCCTGCTCGAATCGATCAAAGCCGCAAATTTCAAAGCCGCAAAGCGGTCGGTTCACGTTGCGTGGGCGCGTTCCTATGTAAACCAAAGCCGGGCTTAAAGGCAAAGGCGATTAGCGCTAGTGTGGTGCGCTTTGTGGATTGTGGAACCGGCTAAGCCAAAGAAAAGCGACGTAAATTCGGCAAGGCGCTGCGACAGAAGAGAGCAAGGGGACGGATCATGACAGCCTGTATCGTGGGTTGGGCGCACACGCCTTTCGGCAAGCTTGCCGGCGAATCCGTCGAGAGCCTCGTGGTGCGGGTGGCCAGGGAAGCGCTTGCGGACGCCGGCATCTCGCCCAAGGATGTCGACGAAATCCTGCTTGGCCATTTCAATGCGGGATTCTCGGCCCAGGATTTCACCGCCTCGTTGGTGCTGCAGGCTTCGCCCGATCTGCGCTTCAAGCGGGCGACGCGGGTCGAGAATGCCTGCGCCACCGGTTCCGCCGCGGTGCATCAGGGGCTGAAATCGATTGCGGCGCGCAATGCGCGGATCGTGCTGGTCGTCGGCGTCGAGCAGATGACCGCGACGCCCCCCGACGAGATCGGACGCAATCTGCTCAAAGCGTCCTATGTGCGCGAGGAAGCCGATATCGACGGCGGCTTCGCCGGCATTTTCGGCAAGATCGCCGGGCTTTATTTCCAGCGCTGGGGCGATCAGTCCGATGCGCTCGCGCGGATCGCGGCGAAGAACCACAAGAATGGCGTCGCCAATCCTTATGCGCAAATCCGCAAGGATCTCGGCTACGAATTCTGCCGCACCGAGAGCGACAAGAATCCGATCGTTGCGGGTCCGCTGAAGCGCACCGATTGTTCGCTGGTGTCCGACGGCGCCGCGGCCTTGGTCCTGACCGATGTCGAGACCGCTCTCGCGATGAACAAGGCGATCGTGTTCCGCGCCGCGCAGCATGTGCAGGATTTCCTGCCGATGTCGCGCCGCGACATTTTGAAATTCGAAGGCTGCGCCGTGGCCTGGCAGCGGGCCCTGCACGAGGCCGGCATCACTCTTCAGGATCTCTCCTTCGCCGAAGTGCACGACTGCTTCACCATCGCCGAGCTGATCGAATACGAGGCGATGGGTCTGGCGCCGGAAGGGCAGGGCGCGCGGGTCATCGCCGACGGGGCGGTCGCCAAGGACGGCAGGCTGCCGATCAATCCGTCGGGCGGCCTGAAAGCCAAGGGCCATCCGATCGGCGCCACCGGCGTGTCGATGCACGCCATCACCGCGATGCAGCTCGCCGGAAAAGCCGGCGACATGCAGGTGAAGAACGCCAAGCTCGGCGGCATTTTCAACATGGGCGGCGCCGCGGTCGCCAACTATGTCAGCATACTGGAGCGGCTGCGGTAGCCTGTCATCGCAGTGCCATTTCGGGCCGCTGCTTCGGGCCGGAGCCGTCGGCTCCCCGCAACGACGGGGATGCGCCTGCGGGTGCGACGCTTCAACTCAGGGCGACGCAAAAGCGGCTGCCCAAGCCCGCAGTTAACCGGTCGCAAACCCTGTTGGATTTATGGTTTGTGCTCGCTACGGGCGGAGACGGCCTGCCGGCCAATCCGTTTCGACGAGCAAGGCGGGGTGCGTCGGTTGAGACGAAACGGCGCGGCGTTGCATTTGCAATTTCTGCCCGTGGATTCCCCATGACGTTGCAATCGTTCGGCGCGCGGCGGACCTGCCGCGCTCAGCGCCGTCCGTGTTTTCAGGGGGGTCTTTGCCATGCGGCTCAGTCTTTCGATCGGCACCAAACTTACCATCACCGTCGGGATCGGGATCGCGCTGGTGGCGGCGATGATGGCAACGCAGCGTTACGCCGACGCCCGTGTCGTCCGGCTGGCGGGCTTGGAGCGCGACGAGCAGGCGGCCCTTTCTGATCTGTTGCGTGCCGGTGCGGCCCTGCAGCGGATGCAGATCGGGGTCCGTGAAGTCCGGCTGGCGGTGACCGATCACGAGGCCGACGCGGCGCTCGCTTCAGTGCAGAGCAGCGTCGACAAGGCAACCACCGCGTTGAAGGCGCCGCTGCAGATCTGCGCGCAAGTCGGCAATTGCGACGACGTCGAGAAGCTACGCGGCCTGGCCAAAGACTATGCCGCCACCGCCGCCGAAATTACGAAGGTGAAAAAGGACTACGGCGATTTCAGCTCGCAACTGGCACGCGCCGGAAAAATCGACGCGGACGTCGACCGATTCATCGCCAAGGCCAACGCGATTGCGGACGCGCATGCCGCCAAGCTCACCGGCGAGGCCGCCGCCGAGCGGACGACGGCGACGCAGATCGGCACCGCGTTCGGCGCGTTCGTCATCGTCATTCTGATCGGGGCCGCCTGTTTCGGCGTCCTGTCGATTGGTCGGCCGATCAAGCGCATCGCCGGCATCCTGGTCGATCTCGCCAGTGATCGCATGGTGGACGTGCCCTATACCGGGCGCGGCGACGAGGTGGGCGCCATCGCCAAAGCCACCGAAGTGTTTCGCGCCTCGATCGCGCAGAAGGTGATTAATCTGCGCGTCCGTTGCGCGCTCGACGTGGTCGGCTCGAACGTGATGCTGGCCGACGACCGGGACAACATCATCTACGCGAATGCGTCCTTGCAGCGGATGATGGCGGAGGCCGAAGGCGAATTGCGCAAGGTGCTGCCGGATTTCGACGCCGGCAAGATGGTTGGCGCCGCGATCGATATTTTCGACGCCGGCGCCGCCTGCCGGCCGCCGCTGATGCGGGCAATGGCGGAGGCGCGCGAATCGCACCGCCCGTCGCATGTCGCGATCGGCAGTCAGAAGTTCTGCCTGGCCGCGAACGCGGTCGTCGATGCGCAGGGCACGCGCATCGGCACGGTGCTGGAATGGAAGAACGAGACGGTTGAAAAAGCGATCGAGGCGGAAGTCGATGCCATCGTCAAGGCTGCGGTCGGCGGCGATTTCTCGCAGCGCATCCCGACCGGCGGCAAGACCGATTTCATGTTGAGCCTGGCGAACGCGGTCAACGCGCTGTGCGACAATACCGGCAAGGCGCTCGACGATCTGGCGGCGATGATGGCGGCGCTGGCGCGCGGTGACCTCACCAGGCGCATCGCGGCCGATTATCACGGCATGTTCGGCAAGCTCAAAGACGATGCCAACACCATGGCGCAGCGCGTCGGCGGGATCATCGCCGAGCTCAAGACCTCCGCGCGCGGCGTGACGGACGCCGCCGGCGAAATCTCGGCCAGCACCACGAATCTGTCGCAGCGTACCGAGGAGCAGGCGGCAAGCCTCGAGCAGACCTCGGCGTCCATGGAAGAGATGTCTGCCACCGTGAAAAAGAATGCGGAAAACGCGCAGGCCGCCAATCAGTCCGCCAGCGTCACGCGCGATGTCGCCGACCGCGGCGGCAAGGTCGTGGCGCAGGCGGTCGACGCTATGGCCAGGATCGAGGAATCGTCGGCGAAGATTTCCGACATTATCGGAGTCATCGACGAGATCGCCCGGCAGACCAATCTGCTCGCGCTCAACGCGGCGGTCGAAGCAGCGCGGGCCGGCGATGCGGGGCGCGGTTTCGCCGTGGTGGCCTCCGAGGTGCGCAGCCTGGCGCAGCGCTCGTCGCAGGCGGCGAAGGACATCAAGGACCTGATCACCAATTCCAACGGCCAGGTGAAGAGCGGCGTCGATCTGGTCAATCGCGCCGGCACGGCCTTGACCGAGATCGTCACTTCCATCGGCAAAGTCGCCGACCTCGTGGCCGACATTGCCGCTGGCAGCGCCGAACAGGCAAGCGGCATCGAGCAGGTCGGCAGGGCGCTGACGCAGATGGACGAGGCAACGCAACAGAATTCGGCCCTGGTCGAAGAGAACGCAGCCACCGCCAAGACGCTCGAGCATCAGGCCAAGGCGATGGATCGACGGGTGAGCTTCTTCAAGGTCGACGAAACGATGGCGAAAGAGCGTGTTGCGGAAGCGCCTGTTGCCGAGACGCGATTGCGCGAGGCTCCCCCCAGAGCGGCGCCAGTCAGGGCTGCGCCGCTCAAAGCCGGGCCGGCCGAAATGGATCACGTGGAAGACGCGGCGGACGCTTCAGCCGAAGATGCCGGCGCCGCGATGCGCGATATCGCTGTGCCGCCGCCGGGCGCGCGCAAGGAACATCGGCGCCCGGTCGCGCGCATGCACACGGCCATCGCTACCGCCTTCAAGGCGCAGGAGGAGTGGAAGGAATTTTAGCCTTGCGCCGCGTCGATTTCTTTGCGCCGGGTGCGGCGAGATGCGGCGGCGGCGAGAACTGCGCCTCGACCAGTTCGGCGAAGAAGCCGCCGCGCGCGGCGAGTTCGTCGAAGCTGCCGCTCTCGATAATGCGGCCGTCCTTGAACACCAAAATGCGGGTCGCGTTGCGCACGGTGGCGAGCCGGTGGGCGATGACGAAGGTGGTGCGGCCCTTTATCACTTCGTCGAGGGCGGCCGTCACTTTTGCTTCCGTCACCGGATCGAGCGCGCTGGTCGCCTCGTCGAGAATAAGGATCGGCGGATCTTTCAACAGCGCGCGCGCAATGGCGAGCCGCTGGCGCTCGCCGCCGGAGAGAAGTCGTCCGCGCTCGCCGATCGCCGCGTCAAAGCCCTCCGGCTTGCGGTCGATGAATTCGATGGCCTGCGCGCGCGTTGCCGCCTCGCGCATGTCTTCGATGGTCGCCTCGGGCCTGCCGACGCGCAGATTCTCGGCGATCGAGCGGTTGAACAGCAATGTCTCCTGGAACACGACGCCGATATTGCGGCGCAGCCCGGTGAGCGTGAAGCCGCGGATATCCATGCCGTCGACCTTGATGATGCCGGATTGCGGATCGAAGGCGCGGTGCAACAGTGCCAGCGCCGTCGATTTGCCGCTGCCGGTCGGACCGACCAGCGCCACGGTTTCGCCGGGCAGCGCGGTGAAAGCGAGATCGGTCGCGGCGGAGCGTTTGCCGTCGTAGGAGAACGACACGTCGTTGAACTCGACCAGCCCGCGCACGCGGCCGGGATCGATGGCGTCGGGCCGGTCGCGCACCGCGGGCACGGTGTCCATCACCTCGAAGAATTCGGCGAGCCGCGGCGCGTCCATGAACAGGCGATTGGCGAAGCCGACGATCTGTTCGAGGCGGGCGATCAGCAGCGAGGCGATGCTCATGAAGCTCACGATCTCGCCGACCGAGGCGAGGCCGACGAGTTTCAGATAGGTTCCGGCGATCAGGATCACGAGCAGCGTCAGCGTCGTGGCGGCGCGCGTGAGCACCGCGGCGATCGCCCACCACGACAGTACCGGCATCTGCGCGCGCAGCAGCGAATTGACCAGCGTCTTGAGCCCCGACACTTCGATCTCGATGCGGGCATAGCTCTGCACCAGCGCGACATTGCCGAGCGCGTCGGCCGCCGTCTCGGCAAGATCGGAATAATGCCGCTCGACGGTGTGCTGCAGCGCGGTCGCCTTGTTGACCACGATCACGGTGAGCAAGGTGAACAGGACGCAGAGCACCAGCAGCGGCAGCGCCAGCCGCCAGTTCAGGATCAGTGTCGCCGGCAGCAGCACGAGGATGAAGACGAAGGCGGCGAAATGCTCGCGGAAGAACTGCACCCACAGCCACCACAGCGTGTCGGTGCCGGTAAGCATGATCTTCATCTGCCGGCCGGAATGCGCGCCGGAATGATAGGCCAGCGGCAGCTGCAGCACATGCTCGAAGAAATCCGCCAGCACCAGGTTGCGGCGGCGATGCGCCATGCGGTCGGCGAACCAGGCGACCAGGGCGCCCGCGAGGATAATGAACAGCCCGAAGGCGACCCAGGTGCCGATCAGCGGCGCCAGCGCCCGCGCGGCGGGGCCCAAGCCTTGCGGCAGCGCGCCTGACAGCGCGTCGATGATGCGGCCGAACAGCACCGGTTCGACGAATTGCGCGCCGGCCAAGACGATGTTGGCGAGTGCCAGGACAACCGCAAGCCCGACTTCGGTGCGAAGCAGGCCGAGGACGCGCAGATAGGTGCGGATGAAGGACATGGCGCGGTTTTAGCAGCGACCGCGGCTATTCGCGCGCTCGTCAGAATCCCGCTTGACTCGCAAGGCAATGCAACGTATTAAACCAATCAGTTATTTAACCAGAGGGCTAAATGAGCCTCGACGCGGCTTTCAACGCGCTGTCCGACCCGACCCGCCGCGCCATTCTCGCCCGGCTGGCGCTGGGCGAGACCTCCGTCACCGAGCTCGCCAAGCCGTTCGACATGAGCCTCCCGGCGGTCTCCAAACATCTCAAGGTGCTGGAACGCGCCGGCCTGATCAGCCGCGGCCGCGAGGCGCAATGGCGGCCCTGCCGCATCGAGCCGAAGGCGCTCAAGGACATCGACGATTGGCTCGGCCACTACCGCCGCTTCTACGAAGAAAGCTTCGATCGCCTCGACGACTATCTGAAAACGCTCAAGGCCGAAGAGACCAGCACAAGCCCGGCGATGCGTAACGCCAAGAAGGACGATGACAATGGCGGCAGCAAATAGTCTCGAACTGGACCACGATCCGCGCGCGATCATCGGCATGCGCGTTTTCGATGCGCCGCGCGACCTGGTGTTCGCGGCCTTCGCTGATCCGAAACATCTGGCGCAATGGTTCGGCCCGAACGGCTTTTCCACGACCACCAGCGCCTTCGATTTTCGTCCGGGCGGCGTGTGGCGCTTCGTCATGCACGGGCCGGATGGCCGCGACTATCAGAACCGCGTCACCTTCGATGAGATCGTGCGGCCCGAGCGCATTGTCTATCACCATGGCGGCGGCGACGATGTCGAGCTAGTGCTGTTCACGACCACGATCACGCTCGAAGATCTCGGCGGCAAGACGCGGTTGACTTGGCGCGGCGACTTCCCGACGGCTGCCGAACGCGATCGGGTGATCAAGGACTATGGCGCCGACAAGGGGCTGGTCGAGAACCTGGCGCGGCTCGCCGCATTCGTCGCGGCGCAAACCGGCGCAAGCCATGCCCACTAAGCGCGCGGCGATGTCAGCAGAGTTCGCGCAACGTGGCGCGCAGGGTATCGGCGCTCGATCGTGTCAGTGCGCGTTCCGTGGCTGCGTGTTCGCGCACCCAGATTGGAGCCGCAGCCGCCAGCACGGCGCGGCCGGAAGCGGTCAGGACCAGGCGGCGGCCGCGTTTGTCGTCCTTGTCGACATTGACCTTGATCAGGCCGCGGCGCTCCAGCGGCTTGAGATTGGCGGTCAGAGTGGTGCGGTCCATCGCCAGCAGCGCGGCGACATCCTTCATGTTCGGCGGCTGCGGACGGTTGAGCGACATCAGCAGCGAGAACTGGCCTTGCGTCAGTCCGGCCGGACGGAGCGCCTCGTCAAAGCGCCGCGCCAGTGCACGCGCGGCGCGCTGGACGTGCAGGCACAGGCAATGGTCGCGCACATGCAGCGTCAAGGCGAACGGCACTTCGCCGCCGTCCGCAGGACAGGCCGCGGCCGCTTTCGCCTTGGTTCGGGCGGCACCCTTTGCCGCTGGGTTTGACATGAGCTAAATATGTTGATATCAACATATTTGTCAATCACGTCACCGGCGAAAATCGGGGGATAATCATGCTGGTACAGCCCTATCTGTTCTTTGGCGGCCGCGCCGACGAGGCGATCGAGTTCTACAAAAAGACCGTCGGGGCCAAGCCCAAGATGCTCATGCGATTCAAGGACGCGCCCGATCAGTCGATGGTTGCACCCGGCAGCGCCGAGAAGGTGATGCATGCCGCGGTCGATATCGGCGACAGCACCGTGCTGATCTCGGATGGCCGCTGCACCGGCGCGACGGAATTCAAGGGCTTCTCGCTGGTGGTCTCGGCGCCAAGCGAGGCTGAGGCCGACAAGGTGTTTGGTGCACTGTCCGACGGCGGCCAGGTGGACATGCCGTTGGCCAAGGCATTTTTTGCGAAACGCTTCGGCATGCTTACCGACAAATTCGGCGTCGGCTGGATGGTCATCGTCCCGCAAGAGATGTGACGATTCGGGCCGCCGCGCGACGTAGGTTCAACGCGACGCCCGAGCAGAAGGGGAGAGCCATGCTTGCTGCCGAACCGAGAAGCAAAGACTTCGTGACCACGCGCATATTCGACGCGCCGCCTGAGACGCTGTGGAGATGCTTCACCGAGCCGCAACGCATGCAGGCATGGTTCGGCCCAAAGGGCTCGGTGATCGTTTCATCGAAAATGGATCTGCGCGTCGGCGGCAGCTACGACGGCGCCATGCGCGATTCCGAAGGCCGCGTGATGTGGGCGAAATTCGTCTATCGCGAGATCACCCCGCCGCGGCGGCTGGTGTGGGAGCATTCGTTCTCGGACGAAGCGGGCGGCCTTACGCGGCATCCGCTGAGCCCGACTTGGCCGCTTAAATTACTCACCACTGTGACATTCGAGGCCACGCCGGGCGGCAAGTGCAAGCTGACGCTGACCTGGTCGCCGCTCGATGCGACGGCGGCAGAGCAGGCCACGTTCGACGCGGCGCATGACGGCATGCGCATGGGTTGGGGCGGCTCGTTCGAGCGGCTCGACGATTACCTGGCCGCGGCACAGTAGGCGGACAGCAAACCGGGACACCTCTCATGGCAAGCATCAAGAACAAGATCACGCCGTGCCTGTGGTTCGACACCGAGGCCGAGGATGCGGCGAAGCTCTACACGACGATCTTCGCCAATTCGCGGATTAATCTGATCAGGCGCTACACCGAGGCCGGACGCGAGGTTCACGGCAAGGCGCCCGGCTCGGTCATGATCGTCGAGTTCGAGCTCGACGGCCAGACCTTCACCGCGCTCAATGGCGGCCCGCAGTTCAAGTTCAGCGAAGCGGTGTCGTTCCAGGTGATGTGCGACAGCCAGAAGGAAATCGATCACTTCTGGACCCGGCTGTCGGACGGCGGCCGGGAAAGCCAATGCGGCTGGCTCAAGGACAGGTTCGGCCTGTCCTGGCAGATCGTGCCCTCGATCCTGCCGCAGCTGATGAAAGAGATCGACGGCGCGCGCTCGGAGCGGATCATGAGCGCCGTCATGAAAATGCGGAAGTTCGATCTGGCAGCGCTGCAACGCGCGGCGGAATGATGTCGATTCTTTTGGAGAATCCCATGATCACAGCCCTTCTTATCATCATCGCGGGCTTGCTCGCGGTCGCGATTGCCGCCGCGCTGATCTATGCCGCGCTCGCGCCCGACGCTTTCGTCGCCTCTGCGCGATTAATGCCCCTCAAAAGAATCGGAGCGAGAATCTGATGTCTTCCGCTCGCATGACCCTTCTTGTCGGCACGACCAAGGGTGCATTTTTGATCTGTGGCAGCGACGATCGTAGCGGCTGGGCTATTCGCGGGCCCTACTGCGACGGCTGGCCAATCAACCACGTGATTGGAGATCCCGAGTCCGGGACCCTTTGGGCGGGCGGCGGCGGCGAATGGCACGGTGCAGGTATCTGGCGCAGCGACGACGGCGGCACGAGTTGGAAGGTCACCCGTCTTACCAAGGGAAAAATGGACGATTGGGCAGCCAACGATTCCAATTTCGCACAGATGATCGGGTGGACCGACGAGCCGCTCCCCTTCGCCGACGCTTTCGCTCAAATCTGGTCGCTCGGCTATGCGCACGGGACGCTCTACGCCGGCACCAAACCAGCGGACCTTCTGGCCAGTGAGAATGGCGGGAAAGATTGGGTGCGGATACGTGCCCTGACGGATCATCCCTCTGCGAAAACTTGGAATCCCGGCGGCGCCGGGCTGGTGTTGCACACCATCGTGTCTGATCCGAGCGATCCGCAAAAACTCTGGGTTGGAATCTCGGCGGCCGGCATCTTCGCGACCGAGGACGGCGGAGCGACATGGGAACGCCGCAACCGCCTCTCGAACGCCGAAGCAGGCGGTCACGCCGACCACCCCGCCGCGCCGCGCGACGGCGAGATCGGGTACTGCATCCACAACATGATGCGTGCACCGGGAATCGGCGACGTTCTTTACCAGCAAAATCACTATGGCGTGTGGCGTTCGGCCGATGGCGGCCGAAGCTGGGACGACCGGAGCAAGGGCTTGCCGTCGACCTTCGGCTTTCCGATCCGCGTTCATCCGCGCGATCCGAACACCATCTGGACGCTGCCGCTCAACGGTGACATGGCCGGACGTTTTCCCCCCGATGCCGCCGCAGCGGTCTGGCGGTCACGCGATGGCGGCCAAAGCTGGCAGGCGATGCGCCAAGGCCTGCCGCAGCGGGACTGTTTCTTCACCGTGCTTCGTCAGGCGATGGCCGGCGACGCGTGTGATCCGGCGGGCATCTATTTCGGCACCAACAGCGGTTCGGTCTTCGCGAGCTTTGATGAAGGTGAGAATTGGCGGGAGATCGCGCGTCACTTGCCCACGATACTTGCTGTCGAAGCACTCGATTGCGCACCTGCAAAATGAGCGCCTCCGGCACGTGGCCGACATGACCGACATGGCCGACATGGCGCGATGTCCGTCGCGTGCCCGCTTTCGAGAGCAAGGCGCACATCAGCGCCAAGAGCCTCACCTTCGGCCAATGACTCTCGGGTGCGTCATATAACCGGCCGACGTACTCATACCCGCAGTCGCCGGGCTCAATGCCCGCTTCGCGCCCGGATACCCACCACGTCGGCCACGCGCTCGGTGCCCGCGCGATGCCATCTCACTTGCACGACCGAGCCGACTGTCACGTCCGACCACGAGCCTTCCGCTCCGCCGATCACAAACCGGGTCTTGTCGGTGACCTGGTATGTCCAGGCCCGGTGCCTGCGGGCCGCCGTGAAGGTACGGGCCGCATCGTCACGCGCGGTCACGGTGCCACCCCCTCTGGCCGATCCATGATATGCCGGCGCGCCCGAGGCAGACGAGACGGCAAATGCGACAACGACCGCGAATCCGAGATGAAGCAATGATCGCTTGGATTGCATTCTTCCTCCCTCCGTGGGCCCGGCTTACAATCGGGGCTGGCACGCGCCCGCAACGCCGTGGACTTCGCGGGCAGCGTTCAATCTAACAGGAGCCTTCAGCCTCAATCCAATTCCAAAGGCCTTCGCGCTTTTGGCGTCGCGGTCTGGGCACATTCGACAAGATCGCTCGCTGATAGGTATCCGCGCACAGCCGCATTGCCGCGCGCTTACGACAGCGGTCGTCGCCTCAACCAAAAACGTCGATTCAAACCGACCGATGGATCAGCCGACGACGAGCGCGCCGTGCTGGCTATGGCCGTCGCTCAGGCCGCGGTCCTTCATCCAGTCGTAAGCGCGGTTGAACAGCGTCGCGTCGTAGTAATCGACGTGCTTATAGCGTACGAAGGCCCGCAGCAGCTCGGTCGGCTTCAAGGCGCCTTTGGCATGGGCGGTGACGTGATGGGCATATTTATAGAAATCGGCGTTGATCAGGTCGACCGCTGCGTTTTCGGCGTCGTAGAAGGCCTTGCGCTGCTCCGCCGTCAGGTCGGGCGAGATCACCTCGCCGCCGCGATAGAATGAGGCTGAGATGATGTGGGCGCCTTCCTTCAGGCCAAGGCTGACGAACGGCTCCATCACCGCGATCGCGCGCGCCGCGCCGGATTTGAGCGCCGCATAACGCGCCTGCGGCAGCCCGCCCTTTTGAATCTTGACGTGCTCTTTGCCGACTGCGCTCTCGAGCATCTGAATCGTCGTGTAATGCGAGCCGGTCAGTTCCTGAACCATGACGGGCACGTCGGCCAGGTCGCGCGGCACCTGCAGCTTGTCGTCAAAGGCTAGGATCGCCTGCGCCGCCACGGCCGCCCGCAGCGCCGCAATATTGCCGCCCCGCTTGCCGCGCTCCAGCCGGTCGATGCTCGCCCATTCGCAGACATTGTAGCTGTCGGCGGAGCCGCAATCGAACTGGTTTTCCTTCAGGCGCGACATGAAGGGGGTCTGCACACTGTCCTTTTCGCGGTCGGCGTGCGTGGCCGAAAAGCTGACATCAAGGCCGGCTTTTGCGAAAAGCCCTTCTTCGATGCCGACGATCACCGGCAAGTCGAAGACCTGATTGTTCGGCGCGATTTTGACGACTGGCCTTCCTTGATCGGATGTCATGGCGTCTCTTCCCTGAAAAGAATTGCGCATTTCGTGCGGTCTTGCTGATCGAGCCTAGCATCGCGCGGGCGACCATTTCAATTGGCGGCCGGCGGCCCATATTGTATGGATCGAGCCCGTTCAAAGGAGCCTACACCGTGACGCCTTCGCAGCCGATTTCTCTCGCCGGAGCGCTGTGGCGCGGCTTCAAGGTGCGCTGTCCGAATTGCGGCAAGCGCAGGCTGTTTGGTCGCTTTCTCAAAGTCGTCGATCATTGCCCGGCCTGCGGCGAGGAATTCTCGCATCACCGCGCTGACGATCTTCCGGCCTATCTCGTCATCCTGATCATGGGCCATCTCACCATTCCGGCGCTGCTTGCGGTCGAGGTGGCGTTCGCCCCGCCGATCTGGCTGCAATATCTGATCTGGCCGTCGTTTATTGCGTTGGGCGCGCTTGCGCTGCTGCAGCCCGTCAAGGGCGCGATCGTTGCTCTGCAATGGCAGCTCGGCATGCACGGCTTCGAGCATGCCAAGCAACAGCGCGACGCCGCGGCGCGCGGCTTCAACCTGACAGTTTGATCTCATCATCCACCGGCGCGCCCGGCTTGCGCACCGAGCGGCCGAAGAATGATTGCCGCTCCAGGTCGAGTCGCCGGCTTGCCGCGCGCACGCGCATCAAATCCTTGCGCGCAACGAGCCCGACCAGGCGTCGCGTGGCCGGCTCCACGATCGGCACCCGCCCGACATCATGCGCCACCATGCGATAAACCAGATCGGCGACGATTTCGCCCGGATGACCGACGACAGCGGATGCATCCGACAGCAGATCGTCGAGCGTGCGCTGCTCCGGCACGCCTTCCGACATCCAGCGCAACACGTCGCCGCGATCCACCATGCCGACCACATGGCGCCGGCTGTCGACCACCGGATAAGAACGGTGCCGCTTGATCTCGCCGGTGAAGAAGGCGACAGCATCCTCGATCGTCATTTCCCTCGGCAGCGTATCGACGTCTTTCACCATCACGTCGGCGACGCGGGCGAGCTGCAAGGGGTCGATGGCATATTCGCGGGTGATGTGCTGGCCGCGCCGCGAAATCTTCTCGGTCAGGATCGAGCGCTTCAGCAGCAGCACGGTCACCGCATAGGCCGCGGTGGTTGCGACCAGGAGCGGCACCAGCAAATGCACATTGCCGGTGAGCTCGATGGCGAACAGCGTCCCGGTGAGCGGCGCGCGCATCGTGCCGCCCATCATCGCGCCCATTCCGATGATCGCCCAAAGCCCGCTGCCGCCCGGCAGCCATGTCCCTTCGATCCAGCCCAGCGCACCGCCGAGAATGAGCAGGGGCGCCAGCACGCCGCCCGATGTTCCCGACGCCAGCGCGATGATCCAGATCACCGCCTTGACCCACAGCAGCATGGCGACGCCGGCCAGCGTCATATGCCCGTTGACCAGATCGGCGATGACGTCATAGCCGACGCCGAGCGCGCGCGGCTCGATCATGCCGCCGAGGCCGACGAACACGCCGCCGATCACCGGCCACCACATCCAGTGAATCGGCAGGCGCTCGAACAAATCCTCGCCGGCATAAAGGCAGCGCGTGCACAGGCCCGATTGCAGTCCGCCGACGATGCCGACCAGCGCGCAGGCCAAAAGTCCCCACCACGGCAGGTCCGGCATTTGCGGATAAGGAAACAACGGCACCGGCGCGAACAGCAGCGGCCGGAGCGCAATGGACACCGCGCAGGCGGCAACGACCGGAATGAAGCTGCGCGGCTTCCACTCGAACAACAGAAGCTCGACGGCGAGCGCCACTGCCGCGAGCGGCGTGCCGAAAATCGCGGTCATGCCGGCAGCCGCGCCGGCGACCAGCAAGGTCTTGCGTTCGGCGGCGCTCATGTGGAAGCACTGCGCGAACAGCGAGCCCAGGGCGCCGCCGGTCATGATGATCGGCCCTTCGGCGCCAAACGGGCCGCCTGACCCAATCGAGATTGCCGAAGACAGCGGCTTGAGCACCGCCACTTTCGGATCCATGCGGCTGCCGCCGATCAGAATGGCTTCGATCGCTTCGGGGATGCCGTGGCCGCGGATCTTCTCGGAGCCGAAACGGGCCATCAGGCCGACAATGAGACCGCCAAGCGCCGGGACGACGACGGTCCATGGTCCGATAACGGCCTGCGCCGGCGTCGCCTGGGCGAAGGACAGCCTGCCGAACCAGGCGAGGTTGGTGACCAGCGCGATCAGCTTGATCAGGAGCCAGGCGGCGCCGGCGCCGGCGGCGCCGACGATGACCGCCATGGCGACCAGAATGAGCACGCGGGGATCGGCGCTGAAATCGCCGAGCCGCGATTCAATGGAATGACCGGTCCGCGCGGACCGGCGGGAATTTGCTGCAGTCATATGACTTCCAGGTTCGTTCGCACGCCGAATCGGCACGATTTGTGCGATCTTTGAGGAGACGGGCAGCCGCGGCTGGCCGGAACGCGATTATATCGTGTCACGACATAATTCAAGGTGAGGCCGTGGCCAAGCAGATTTCAGGGCATGTTTCAAAGCGTGCGTCCGCGGCGCGGCCGGTCGGCCCGGCCGACTATCAGCGGCTTGCCGCCTTCCGCCATGCGCTGCGGCGGTTTCTCGCCTTCAGCGAGGCGGCGGCGCGCGCCGCCGGCATCACGCCGCAGCAGCATCAGGCGCTGCGCGCGATCAAGGGGGCGGCCGGCCCCGAACATGCGACCGTCGGGTTCCTCGCCGATCAACTCTTATTGCAGCCGCATAGTGCGGCGGAGCTGGCCGAGCGCATGGTCAAGAGCGGACTGTTGCTGCGCCGCGAATCCGCCGCCGACCGGCGGCGGGTCGTCCTGGCGTTGACGCCGGCGGCGGACCGGGTGCTGCGGGACCTCTCGGCGGATCATATCCGCGAACTTCGCCAGTCGGCGCCGGTTATCGACGGTCTGTTCGACGTGCTCAAGCCGCGGCGCGCGGGCCGCGCATCAGGCAAGAAAGGCCGTGCGCCCCGCGAGAAGAAGTGAACGATGGGACGGTGACGCGGCGCCGCGCGCGCGCAATGATGCGGCGAGAGTTGGCGAATCTCCCGGGCCATAATCGGGCCAAGGCCGCGCACGATGACCGATCAGAAGACGATCCCGCTGTTCGCGCCGCCTTATGCGCCGCCGGACGAGCATCTTGCCGCGGCGCTCCTGGCCGATGCGGCCCGCGATGCCCGGGCCGAGAGCCGCATTGATGCTCGCGCCAGGACCTGGGTGGAGGCGATCCGCGCCAAAGCGGGCGGCGGGCTCGGCGCGCTCGGCGGCGTCGACGATTTTCTTCACGCCTATTCGCTCTCGACCAAAGAAGGCCTGGCGCTGATGGTGCTGGCCGAGGCGCTGTTGCGCGTACCCGATGCGGCGACCGCCGACCGCCTCATCGAGGACAAGCTTGCTGCCGGCCGCTGGCGCGAGGGCGATTTGCATTCGACCGCACTTCTGGTCTCGGCTTCGGCGTGGACGCTCGGCATCGCCGCGCGCGTCATCCATCCGGGCGAAACGCCGGAGACCATCCTCGACAATGTCGTGCATCGCCTCGGCCTGCCGGTGATGCGGGCGGCGACGCGGCAGGCGATGCGGCTCCTCGGCTCGCATTTCGTGCTCGGGCAGACCATTGAGGAGGCGCTGTCGCGCGCTCGGAATCATGCTGATTGGCGCTACTCGTTCGACATGCTGGGCGAGGGCGCTCGCACTGCCGACGATGCCGACGGCTATTTCGATCATTATGCCGATGCGATCGCGGCCATCGGCAGGAGCGCAAAAGGCGCGGCGCCGGCGCGGCCCGGCATTTCGGTCAAGCTTTCGGCGCTGCATCCGCGCTACGAGGCGATCTCGCGCGAACGCGTCCAACGCGAGCTTACCCCGCGCCTGATCGAACTGGCGCAACTGGCCAAGGCGCATGACCTGCAATTCACCATCGATGCCGAAGAGGCCGACCGGCTCGAACTTTCGCTCGACGTCATTGGCGCGGCGATTGCCGATACGTCGCTGGCCGGCTGGGAAGGCCTTGGTCTCGCGGTCCAGACCTATCAGAAGCGCGCTCTGCCCCTGATCGGCTGGCTCGAGGACGTAGCGGAAGCGACCAATCGCAGGCTCACGGTGCGGCTGGTCAAGGGCGCCTATTGGGACACCGAGATCAAGCGTGCGCAGGAGCGCGGGCTTGCCGACTATCCGGTGTTCACCCGCAAGGCCATGACCGATCTTTGCTACATGGCCTGCGTGCGGCGGCTCCTGGCCGCGCGCAATCGCTTGTTTCCGCAATTAGCCACCCATAACGCGCTCACGGTTGCGAGCGTCATCGAAGATGCCGGCGGCATCGACGGCTTCGAATTTCAGCGGCTCTACGGTATGGGCGAAGCGCTTTACGATTCGCTGCGCGCGGAATTTCCCGACGCCGCCTGCCGCGTCTATGCGCCGGTCGGCGGCCATCGCGATCTGCTCGCTTATCTGGTGCGGCGGCTTCTGGAGAACGGCGCCAATTCCTCGTTCGTGTCGGCGGCGGCCGATCCGCGCGTGCCGATCGCCGACATCCTGCGCCGGCCGCAGACGCGGATCGGGGCGCCCGACGCTGCACGCAACAAAGCGATACCGCTGCCGGGCGATCTCTATAAGCCCGATCGGCAAAACTCGCCGGGCGTCGAATTCGGCGACCGCAAAAGCCTCGATGCATTGCTTGCCGAAGTGCGCGACGGCACGCCGGCGGATGCCAGAGCTGCGCCGCTGTTAGACGGCATCGCGCTGACCGGCATCGAGCGAAAGATCCATTCGCCGATCGACGGCGGCTTGGTCGGCACGGCCTTTGACGGCGACGACGCGGTTGCGCGCTCGGCGGTGGCCGCGGCCGCCGCCGGCTTTCCGGCCTGGTCGGCGACTCCGACCGAAGATCGCGCGGTGCTGCTCGAGCGCGCCGCCGACCGTATCGAACTCAATCGCGGGCGGCTTCTTGCGCTGTTGCAGAGCGAGGCCGGCAAGACGCTCGACGATGCGCTCGGTGAATTGCGCGAAGCTGTCGATTATTGCCGCTATTATGCCGCGCAGGCGCGCAGCGCGCTCGCGCCGCAGCCGATGCCGGGGCCGACCGGCGAGAGCAATGTGCTGCGCTATCGCGGCCGCGGCGTGTTCGTCTGCATCAGTCCATGGAATTTTCCGCTGGCGATCTTTCTCGGCCAGGTCACGGCGGCGCTTGCCGCCGGCAATACCGTCGTCGCCAAGCCCGCCGAGCAAACGCCGCTGGTCGCCGCGCTTGCGGTCGCGTTGTTGCACGAGGCGGGCGTGCCTAAAACCGCGCTGCATCTCGTTCCGGGCGACGGCGCCGTCGGCGCGAGCCTTGTGAGCAATCCGCAGATCGCCGGCGTCGTCTTCACCGGCTCGACCGAAACCGGCCGCGCCATCAATCGCGCGCTGGCGGCGAGAGACGGCCCGATCGTGCCGCTGATCGCCGAGACCGGCGGCATCAATGCCATGATCGTCGATGCGACGGCGCTGCCCGAGCAGGTCAGCGACGATGTGATCGCTTCGGCTTTTCGCTCGGCGGGCCAGCGCTGCTCGGCGCTGCGGCTCCTGTGCCTGCAGGAAGATGTGGCCCAGCCGATGCTCGACATGGTGATCGGGGCCGCGCGCGAACTGAAAATCGGCGACCCGCGTCGGATCGCCACCCATGTCGGCCCGGTGATCGATGCCGAAGCTCAGGCCAAGCTGGAGGACTGGATTGCCGAGAACGAGCGGGCCGGGCGGCTGCGCTTTCGTGCCGAAGCCACCCCGTCAGATGGCGGCACCTATGTGGCGCCCGCGGTGATCGAACTCGACCGCGTCCTCGACCTCGACCGGGAGGTTTTTGGTCCTGTGCTGCATGTGCTACGGTGGCGGCCCGGGCATTTGGAGGCGCTGATCGATGACATCGCAGCGAACGACACGGCTTTGACGCTCGGCATTCATTCCCGCATCGATCTGACCATCGACCGCATTGCCGCCCGGCTTCCCCACGGCAACGTCTATGTCAACCGCAACATGATCGGCGCCGTGGTCGGCACCCAGCCGTTCGGCGGCACGCGCCTGTCCGGCACCGGACCGAAGGCAGGGGGGCCCAACTACCTGCGCCGCTTCGCCGCCGAACAGGCGGTCACGATCAACACTGCGGCCGCCGGCGGGAACGTCCAGCTGCTCGCGCAAGACGAGTAACGGTCGTAAAGACGTAAGAATACGGATGGAGAAAGCCGATTGTGACAGTACGACCGTCGCCCCCCGCGCAGATTCCATTGGGCATTAACACAATCGCGACACGATCGCGTTATTCTGATCAGCCATGAGCGATTCGATCACACGGCTTTTCCAGGCGATCCACGCCTGCCGCCACGACGACCCGTCCACCTCGCGGACGGCGCGGCTGCTGCGCTCGGGCCGCAGCAAGATGGCCAAGAAGCTCGCCGAAGAGGCGGTCGAGGTCGTGATCGACGCCATGAATGGCGACCGCGACGCCGTCGTCAAAGAGAGCGCCGATCTCATCTATAATCTCGTCGTGCTGTGGGTCTCCGCTGGCATCCGCCCGGAAGACGTCTGGAAAGAAATGGACCGCCGCGAGCGGCTCCTCGGCATCGCCGAGAAAGTACCGAAGAAGCTGCCGGAAGAACTCGGCCGTCGCCAAATCGTCATGCTCGAAGGCCGCCGCAGCCGCAAGCGGCGCTGACCTCCCTCCCCGAATAACATCCGATCGCGCGATGCTTGAACACGTCATGTCGGTGCTCGTCTCCGCGATTGTCGAGACCATCTCGGCCGGCGGCTATCTTGGCATCGTCCTTTTGATGGCGATCGAGTCGGCATGCATTCCGCTGCCGTCGGAAATCATCATGCCGTTTGCCGGCTATCTTGCCTCCACCGGCCATTTCACGCTGATTGGCGCCGCGACCGCCGGGGCGCTCGGCTGCAATCTCGGTTCGACAATCGCCTATTATGTCGCTGCGACCGGCGGCCGGAAGGCTTTTGAGCGGTGGGGCGCCTATGTCCTGCTCAGCCACGCCGAACTCGATCACGCCGAGCATTTCTTCGCGCGCTACGGGTCGATCACCGTCTTCGTCGGGCGGCTGCTTCCGGTGATCCGCACCTTCATTGCCTTCCCGGCGGGGCTCGCCCGGATGCCGATGCTGAAGTTTCAGATCTACACGTTTATCGGCTCCTGGCCATGGTGTTTCGCCCTGGCCTATATCGGCTTCGTTTTGGGCCGGCGCTGGGACAGCGACCCGACCTTCCGCCGCCTATTTCACCAGTTCGACATTCTCACTGTCGGGCTCGTTCTGGCCGGTTTGGCGTGGTTTGTGTGGTCGCGGTGGCGTGCGCGTTAGTCACAAAACCGCCCGGGACCGCGGTTCCCGGCCTGCCGTCAATTGTGGCCGCCATTTGATTGCCGATATTTCAGCTTGTTGGTCTCCCCATGTGATTGCCATAATTGTTTATTTGATGTTCGTACAGGAGAGAGGGGCGGGGCCCCTTCGCCGCACGACGATCCGGTGGCCATGGACGGAGTGGCCGTGACAACAGAGCGTTTCGGTTTGTCTCCTTTGCGATCAGCCGCCGGATGGCTTGCCACGGCGGTGCTGGTCTGTGCGGCTGTCGGCACGCCCGCGCGCCTTGCCCAGGCTCAGTCCAACATCGCGCCAGCGGCGGCCTTGGCGCCGTCAGGTGATGCGACGCGGGCACCCTTGGTGCAGAGGCCGGCTTCCGCCGCGCCGACGTCAAGTGCGCCCTTGATCGTGCCGTTGCCGCCGCAACCGCCGCCGCTCCAGCTCGGCGCTCAGTCCGCCCAGACTTCGAACCCGGTGCAGGGCCAAATCCAGAGCCAAGGCCCAGACCAGGTCCAGGGCCAAGCCCAGGGTCAGGCCCAGGGGCAGGCCCAGGACCAGCCGCCTCCTCAAGCGCCGAGCTCGGCGGGCAATCAGGCCGCAAGCCTGCCCGCGGCGCCGGAACAAAAGCGCGGCTTCCTCAACGATCTCGGCCAGTGGTGGAACGACTCCATCGCCAATTTCAATGCCAAAATGAAAGAGCAGCAGGCCAAGCTCGAAGAGTTCAACAAACAGCAGACCGCAGCCGCCAAAGACGCGACGCAGGCGATGAAGAATGCCGCCGACGCGATGTTCACGCCGGCGAAGGTCATCGAGGTGCAGCAGCCTTGCCCGGTCGCCGGCAATGGCGCGCCGGATTGCGCGAGCGCGGCGACGAATGTCTGCAAGGCCAAAGGTTTCAGCGACGGGCATCCGATGGACATCCGTACCGCCGAGCGCTGCAAGGCCTCGCTTTGGGTCTCCGGTCAGGCGCCGACCGCGGCCGATTGTCCGGTCGAGACCGTGTTGCTCCGCGTCGCCTGCCAGCCGTGAACGCGCCCCGGCGCGAGTGTCACGTCATCGCAAATCCGGCAAATGTGCTAAGGCTTTTCCCCAATCGCTGGTGAGGGAGGAGTTTTCGCCATGATGTCCGACGCCGATCGCGGCAAGGCCGCCGATATACTGATGACCGCCGAGAAAGAGCGCAAACAGGCGGTGCAGCTGTCCAAGACCTGGCCGGACATTACGATCGAGGACGCCTATGCGATTTCGAGCGAAGTCGCGCGGCGCAAGATCGCGGCCGGCGCCAAGCTGATCGGACATAAGGTTGGTCTCACCTCGAAGGCCATGCAGCGCTCGTCGCAGATCGACGAGCCGGATTACGGCCACCTCCTCGACCACATGATGGTCGCCGATGGCGCCAGCATTCCGCACGCCGATTACTGCCTGCCGCGGGTCGAGATCGAGCTCGCTTTCGTCATGGGCAAGCCATTGAAGGGGCCGGGCGTCAGCCTCACCGACGTATTGCGCGCCACCGAGTATGTCGTGCCGGCGATCGAGATCGTCGACGCGCGGCTGCAGGACCAGCGCAAGATTTTCGACACCGTGTCCGACAACGGCGCCGCCGCCGGCATCGTCATGGGCGGCCGGCCGATCAAGCCGCTCGACGTCGATCTGCGCTGGATCGGCGGCATCATGTATCGCAATGCCGAGATCGAGGAGACCGGCGTCGCCGCGGGGGTGCTCGGCCATCCGGCGCTCGGCGTGGCCTGGCTCGCCAACAAGCTCGGCGCCCATGGCGTGACGCTCGAAGCCGGGCACGTGGTCCTCGCGGGCTCCTTCACGCGCGTGGTGTTTGCGCGCAAGGGCGATACGCTGCACGCCGATTTCGGCAATCTCGGCGGTATCGCGGTGCAATTCGTGTAAGTTTGCGGTGGGCTGATCGGCACGAGAATGCGCGCAGCAGGAGGCGTTATGACCGGTACGCCGCGCCTTAAGTCATTTGCGCCGCAATTGCTGGTCGACGATCTCGATCGCGCCGTTGCCTTCTATCGCGACGTTTTCGGTTTCGTGTTCGGTGCGCCCTGGGGCGGATTTTATGCCATCGGCGAACGCGACGGTTTTGCCGTTCATCTGAAATGCGCGTCCAAGACGATCGAAGATCGCGCCAACCGCAAGCGGCACGAACATCTCGACGCCTATGCCGATGTCGTTGGCGTCGCCGCGCTCTATGACTCGTGCAAGGCCAAAGGCGTGACCATCGTGAAGCCGCTGGGGCACACGCCGTGGGGAACCCATGATTTCTACGTTGAGGACCCCGACGGCTACATCATCGCCTTCGGCGAGCAGTCTTGAATGTGACGCGCCGCGGCGCGATCATGATGCGAGGGAACTCCAGCTCGGTGGTCCGGCCGTGCGTTTTCAGAACTGGTGGCATTGGGCTCTCGGCGCGATGGCGCTCGTCGTCTCGGCGACGGCGCTGCATGCGGCGCTGCCGACCACCTCGCCGGACACGTCCGGCCGTACCTCGACCGAGGGCGAGCTTCTCATCGCTTCGCCGGAACTGTCGGCGCCGTTCGATCACGCCGTGGTGCTGATGGCGCAGCACAACCGCGACGGCGCCATCGGCATTGTCATCAATCATCCCGCAGGCCCCCGTCCGATCGCAGAAGTGCTGACCGCGATGGGTGCCGACGCCGGCGGTGTGGCCAACGACGTGATGCTGTTTCTCGGCGGCCCGGTCGACCCCGCAATCGCCTTCGTGCTGCACACCACCGATTATCGCAAGCCCGACACGATCGCGCTCGACGACCGCATCGCGATCAGCGACGCCGCCGAAGTGCTGCGCGATATCGGGCTTGGCAAGGGCCCGCAAAAGAGCCTGCTCGCTTTCGGCTATGCCGGCTGGGCGCCGTCGCAGCTCGACGACGAGATCAAGGCCGGTGCCTGGACCGCGGTTCCGGAGAATCCGGCCCTGGTGTTCGACGACGATCGGTCTAAAGTATGGGCCGACGCACTCGCGCTGCACAAAGCCGGCAAATGACGGAGCTTCACGGCGTCCTGCCTTATCTGGTCTCTCCCGTCGACAGCGATGGGCGGGTCAAGATCAAAGTGCTCGCCGAACTGGTCAATGATCTGATCGATGCCGGCGTGCATGGCGTCACGCCGCTCGGCTCGACCGGCGAATTTGCCTATCTGCGCACGATGCAGCGCCTCGATGTGGTGCGCGCGACCATCGAGGCTGCCGCGGGACGCGTGCCGGTGGTCGCCGGCGTTGCCGCGACCGCAACGAGCGATGCCGTCAACCAGGCCAGGAACTACCAAAAGCTCGGCGCGAGCGGCATTCTCGCCATTCTCGAATCCTATTTCCCGCTCGCCGAGGCGCAGGTCGAAAGCTATTTCCGCGCCATTGCCGATGCCGTGGATGTGCCGGTGATCCTCTATACCAATCCGCAATTCCAGCGCACCGATCTTACCCTCGACGTCATCGCGCGCCTGAGCGAGCATCCGCGCATCCGCTACATCAAGGACGCGTCCACCAATACCGGGCGGCTGTTGTCGATCGCCAATCGCTGCCCGGATCTGAAAGTGTTCTCGGCCTCGGCGCATATTCCGGCCTGCGTGATGCTGCTCGGCGGGGTGGGCTGGATGGCGGGGCCGGCCTGCGTCATTCCGCGGCAAAGCGTGCGGCTCTACGAGCTCTGCCGCGAAGCCCGCTGGCCGGAGGCGATGGAACTGCAGCGCCGGCTCTGGCAGATCAATGAGATCTTCGCGCGCTTCAATCTCGCCGCCTGCATCAAGGCGGCGCTCGAGATCAAGGGCTACGATGTCGGCGATCCGGTGCCGCCGCAGCCCCGGCTCGGCGCCAGGGAGCGCGACATCATCGCGGCATCGCTGTCCGACGTCGAAGAGCTTGTCGCGGTGTTTTGAATCCTCCCGGCGCAAGCGGGGCGGATTTTTGCCGCATTCGTTAATTTCTTCCAACCAAATCTTAACGCTTCCTTGCTTTAATGCTGCCTTCCCTCGCGTTGCGTGCGCGCCGTGACGCAGACGTTCTTGGCGCAGAGGTCATTGTGGCATCGCTCGATTCGGATTATGCGCCGCAGGCCGCGCTCGAGCGCACCATGGCGGTGATCGCCAGCGCGCGCCGCGCCGTGCTCGCCGATCGCTATCCGATCAATTCGTTCTCCGTCGAATGGCGCTGGCTCGCCGATCTGGTGCCGCTGACCAAGGACTGGCGCGATCTCGCCGCGCAGGCGCTCGAGCCCAATGTCTTCTATGAGCCGGCTTTCGCGCTGGCCGCCGGCGCGGTGTTCGGCCGCGATGTCGGCGCGCTGCTGGTCTGGTCGGGCGAGGAGCCGCGCCAGCTGTTGGGTTTTTTTCCGGCGTGCGTGGTGCCCCGCCGCTACGGCCTGCATCTGCCGATCCTCGAAGCTTGGACGCATCCCTATGCACCGCTCGGCACGCCGCTGGTTGCGCGCGACGCCGCCGAGCCTGTGATCTCGGCGTGGCTCACGCATCTTGCCGCCGATGCCGCGCGGCCCGGCCTGCTGCGGCTGCCGCTCATGGTCGAAGACGGCCATTTCGCCATTGCGCTTGGCGCCGTGTTGCGCCGCCTGCAGATGCCGTTTGCCGATTTTGCCCGTCACAGCCGGCCGCAACTCGTGCCGGGCGATGATCGCAAGGCCTATCTCGCGCAGGCCATCTCGGCGCACCGGCATCGCGAACTGCGCCGCAGCATCCGCCGTCTCGCCGAGCTTGGCGCGCTGCTGTTCACCGCAAGCGGCATGCCCGAGGCGATCGACAGGGAGATCGAGGATTTCTTTGCGCTCGAAGCGCAGGGCTGGAAAGGCGAGGCCGGCACCGCCGCGGCGCGCCACGACGAATTGCGCGGCTTCATAAAGACCGCCGTCCATGCGCTCGGCGCCGAAGGCAAGGTGGCGATCAACCGCATCCTGCTCGACGGCCGCGCCATCGCCGCAACCATTACGCTCAAGAGCGGCGACGGCGCCTGGTACTGGAAGACGGCATATGACGAGACGCTGGCGCGCTTCGCGCCCGGCGTGTTGGCGTCGGCCGCCTTGACCGAGGACCTCGCCGAGAATGCGGCTATCGCGCACACCGATTCCTGCGCCGGACCGGGCAATCCGATCCTCGACAATCTGTGGCGCGAGCGGCTTTATCTGTGCGACCGGCTGATTGCGCTCCGCCCCCGCGCGCCGTTTCAGCTTGCCCGCGGTCTCGAACGGCTCCGCGGGGTAGCGATCGGCGGGGCCAAGGCCTTGCGCAAAAAGCTCAAGCACCGCTGAGCCTGCCGGCCAAGCCGGCCTCGTTGACATTTGCCCGCGTTTCCCGCGTATCTGCGGCGCCGGAGCGTCAATCGCCGCGCGCGATCCACGTTCTGATATTTGGTGATGGGGTACGATCTTATCGGAAAACCGGCTTCCACTTTTCCGGGTCATGCTCGAGGGAAACGCAACAGGGCGCTACAAGATAAAATGACCAAGCCGATCGCAATCCGCATGGGCGGTTACGGACCGCCGACGACGTCGTTTTCGCGCTCGCTGAAACTGATCGGCGATGAGCTTGCCGCGCAATTCGGCGACCGCCTCGACATCAAGTATGTCTGGAACATCATGGATTTCGGCTATCGCGCCGAAGAGATCTTGTGGCTGGTCGAGGATGGCGTGCTGTCGCTCGGCTATCAGTCGTCGAGCTATCTCACCGACCGCGTGCCCGAGCTCGGCTTTGTCGATCTGCCGTTCCTGTTCGAGAAACGCGACCAGGCGCGCGCCGCCGTCGACGGCGCGCTCGGCCGATATCTCGCCGAACGGATCGAGGCGCGGGTGAACTACCGCATCCTCGGCTATTTCGAGAACGGCTTCCGTCACATCTCCAATCGGCTGCGACCCATTCATGTGCCGGCGGACATGAAAGGCATGCGCATCCGCGTGCTGCCGAGCGAGGTGCAGGCGCGCACCTTCGAGCTGCTCGGTGCGGTGCCGTTGCGCTGGGATCTCACCGAAGCCATCGCCGCCATCAAGGCGGGCACCATCGACGCGCAGGAAAATCCGTTCGCCAATACCGTCACCTACGGCGTGCACAAGTTTCATCATTTCCACACCGTGACCAACCACTTCTACATTTCGCGGCCGATCTTCCTCAACCGCACGCAGTTCGACGCCTGGCCGAAGGATTTACAGGACGCGATGCGCGCTGCGGTCGGGAAGGCCATCGCCTTCCAGCGCAATCTCGCCATCGAGGAGGACCGCGATGCGCGCGCGGCGATCGAAGCCGAGGGCTGCGAGATCACGACATTGACGTCGGACGAGCACGCCCAATTCCGCGCGGCCGTCGCGCCGCTGCTCGACGACGCGCACAGGGCCTACGATGCCAAAATGTTCGCGATGATCTGACGCTCGACGTGAAACGCGCCGCTCAGCCTTTGCGGTCGTCCGGCTTGGCCATGATCAGCGACCAATAGACCTTGTATTTCGACTTCGGCGTATAGACCGCGGCGATGCCCATCTGCGTCACGCTTGCATTGAGCATGTTGGCGCGGTGCGGCGGTGAATCGCGCCAGCCGGAGAAAGCTTCCGCCAGAGTGTGGTAGCCGGCGCCGATATTCTCGACCGCGACGCTGGCATCATACCCGGACTTGCGGATGCGCTCGGAGAACGGATGCTTGGCGTCGTGGTCGAGCTTGTCGCGCGCCGCCATGGCTTGGGCCTGTTCGCTGGCGAGCCGCATCAATTCCGGATCGATGGTGAGCGGGCCGAGCCCGTTGTTGCTGCGATAGCCGGAGATCATCGATTGCGCGGCATTGGCGTCGAGCGCGGTGCCGGGCTGCGAAAGGTCGATGTAGAAGCTCGGCTGACCGCTGGGTGGCGCATTGTCCGTGCAGCCGGCAATCAGGCCCGCCGCCAACAGAAGGCCGGCCCCCAGTGCCGTGCTCCGCCTCACCATTGCAGTCCCCCGGTGTCCCCGACCTCACCGTGTTCGGGCAAAAAAGTGACCGAAGCGTGAAGGCGCGGCACGGTCAAGAGGTCCATGGGCGGCGTCAAGCGGAATAATACCGCCGCGGCGGTGTGACCCATAATTTGCTTGCCGGCCACCTCTGGCGCCGGCGCGGCCCCTCCACTAGCATTGCCTTATTGTCGAAGCTCGATAAAGCACCAGGGAGTGAGTTATGCCCGCCGAAACCCCCGCCGCCCGCACACCGGGCGCCAAGCGCGCCGGCCCGGGCGAATATGTTTTCAATCTCGCCGGCCTCAATCACATTCTCGGCGGCCCCGATTATTCGACGGCGAACGGCGCTTGCGTCGAAGGCGACCGCATGATCGTCGGGCTGATGCGCATGCCGGCCGGCACCGGCGCGGCGCCGCACTCGCATCCCAACGAGCAATGGATCTACATCCTCGAAGGCACCTTTCACGCCACGATCGGCGGCAAAGCGGTCGAAGCGCGTCCCGGCTCGCTGCTCTATATTCCCGCAAATGCGGTGCATGACGGCAAAGCCGGGCCCGATGCCGATGTCGTGTTCTTTACCGTCAAGGACGCCTCGCACAGCCTGCACGGCATAAAAGCTGCATAGCGGCTCGAGTCTATGTCTTGCAGGAGAGTAGAGGCGTGATGCGTTCCAAGTTTGGGCAAATTCTGTGCTGCCGTGTCGCGATGCTGGCGGCGGCGCTGGCGTTGCTGGCGGCCATCCAGCCGGCGCAGGCGCAAGAAACGGCGAAAGGCTGGCCGGCAAAGCCGATCAGGGCCTTCATTCCCTTTGGCGCCGGCAGCGCCACCGACATCATTCCGCGCGCGGTATTCGATCGGCTCGGTCCGGTGCTCGGCCAGACCATCGTGGTCGAGAACCGCGGCGGCGCCGGCGGTGCGCTTGGCGTTGGCGAAGTCACGCGCGCGGAGCCGGACGGCTATACGATCCTTGCCGATTCCTCGGCGCTCACCGTGGCGCCGTGGATCGTGCACAACCTGCCCTATGACACCACGAAAGATCTGACTGCCGTCGTGCCGCTCGGCCAGAACGGCAACGTGCTGGTGGTCAATCCGGCCAAGGGCTGGAAGACGGCAAAGGATCTGGTCGCGGCCGCCAAGGCCAATCCGGGCTCGATCAATTACGGCTCGGCCGGCGTCGGCACGGCGACCCATGTCAGCGCCGAACGCTTCCGCGTCAGCGCCGGTTTCGAGGCGACACATGTGCCGTATAAAGGCGGTGCCGAGGCTTTGACCGATCTGTTGGGCGGCCGTATCGATTTCTACTTCTGCCCGATTTCGACGGCGCTGCCGCTCATTCGCGACGGTCGGCTCACCGCGCTTGCGATCTCGACGCCGACGCGCGCGCCCGAACTGCCGGACGTGCCGACGACGCTGGAAGCCGGTTACCCCGATTCCGATTATACCGTGTGGTACGGCGTGTTCATGCCCGGGAAGACGCCGCGCGACATCGTGCAGAAATTCTATACGGCGGCGAGCGGCGTGCTGCAGAGCGACGCGATGAAGCAGAAGCTCGCTCAGCTGGCTGTCCAGCCGTTGTCGATGACGCCCGAACAGTTCGGCAAGTTCGTCGCCAAGGATCTGGCCGCGAACGGCAAGCTGTTTTCGCCATCGGCCGGCAAATGAGACAGACTGCGGATGAGACAGACTGCAGATGAGACAGTGGCGGAAGCTGATGCGAATGCGATGATGATGTGACAATTTCAGCGGCGCTGCACGCATGGCGCCGCGAAACGGGAGGAAGGTATGAAGTTTCTCGGAATTTTCCTGGCCGCGCTGATTTGCGCGGCAGCGGGCGCGGCGCTTGGGCAGACCGCCGACAAATATCCGTCGCACCCGGTCAAGATCATCGTGCCCTATGCGCCGGGCGGCGCGACCGACATCGTCGCCCGCATTCTCGCCGATCAGCTCGGCAAGACTCTCGGCCAGCAATTCTATGTCGAGAACAAGCCCGGCGCGTTCGGTATCGTCGCGCTTGAAGACCTGGCCAATTCGCCAGCCGACGGCTACACGCTCATGATCGGCAATGTCACGACCAATGCGATCACGCCGGTCATCTATCCAAGCAAATTCCACATCGACTATGCCAAGGACGTGGTGCCGGTCACGGATCTCGTCGACATTCCGGCTTTCCTGTTGGCGACGACCAAGAATTTCGACGTCAAGTCGGTGCCGGAACTGATCGCTTATGCCAAGGCGCATCCCGGCCAGGTGCGATACGGCACGGTCGGCCCGGGCAGCTATCCGCACTACGACATGGCTTATTTCGCCAAGCGCGCCGGCGATCTCGACATGGTGGCGATTCCCAACAAGTCCGGCGCCTCCGGCGTGATCAACGACATGCTCAACGGCTCGACTCAGACGGCGTTCCTCAATGTGGCAAGCGCCGCGCCGCAGGTGAAGGCCGGCAACTTCCGTGCGATCGCGCTGGTCGATCACAGTCGCCTGCCGGATTATCCCAACCTGCCGACGATGCAGGAATTGGGCTATGCCGGCGTCGGCACCATCGCTTGGCAAGGGCTGTTCGCGCCCGGCGCAACGCCCAAGCCGGTTCTGCAGGAGGTTTTCAACGATTTCACCGCGGCATTGAAGGCGCCGGCGGTCGCGGACGCGTTCAAGAAGCAGACCTTCAACACGGTGCCGAGCGCTTCGCTGGATGACGCGAAGAAATGGCTCGGCGAGCAGATGGACACCTGGCGCAAGATCACGAGCGAAGTGAAGATCGAGGCGGAGTGAGCGTCGCTCCGCGTGCGTCGAGTCGCAGGGAATACCGCAAGTGAACAAGTATGACGTCGTCGCCGGTCACCCCGTCGCCAGTCACCCCGTCGTCATCGACAAAGATGTCGACGTGCCGATGCGCGACGGGGCGCGATTGGAGGCCGACGTATTTCGTCCCTATGGCGACGGCAGATATCCCGCCATTCTCAATCTCGGTCCCTATCAGAAGGACAAGCCATGGCTCGTGCCCGATACGCTGGGCGAGCCGCAGAACGAATGGATGAATTGGGAGACCGTCAATCCGCAATGGTGGGTGCCGCGCGGCTATGCGTGCGTGCGGATCGACGGCCGCGGTTCCGGCAAGTCGCCCGGCCAATGCGAGCCATGGTCCCTTGCCGAGGCGGTGGATTTCCACGATGCCATCGAATGGGCCGCGGCGCAGCCCTGGTGCAACGGCAATGTCGGCCTGCTCGGCATTTCCTATTTCGCCATCAACCAATGGTTCGTCGCCAATCTCAAGCCGCCGTCGCTGAAAGCCATTATCCCCTGGGAAGGCTTTGCCGACATCTATCGTGACGCGCTTTATCACGGCGGCATTTTGAGCCTGTTCATGACGAACTGGTTCACCGCGCACATGCTGCATCATCTGCTCGGCCGCGCCTCGCGCGAGCAGCCCGACGGCTGGCGGGTCAACACGCTGCATTTCTGGCTGCGCAACAATCTCGACAGCGGCGCGTTTTCGGGCGCGCAGGCGCAATGGGACAAGTTCGACGTGCCGATGTTCTCGGTCGGCAATTGGACCGGCATGGCGCTGCATCTGCGCGGCAATAGCGAAGCCTTCATGCGCGCGGCGACCCCGCACAAGAAGCTCCGCATCCATCTCGGCTCGCATGTGCATCCGTTCTATACCGACGACGGCCGCGAAGATCAGATCCGCTTCTTCGATTATTGGCTCAAGGGCGTCGACAACGGGGTGATGGAGGAGCCGCCGGTGAAGCTCGCCATCCGCAAAGGCGGCGATGCCTTCGAGTGGCGGCATGAGCAGGAATGGCCGCTTGCGCGCACGCGCTGGACCAAGCTCTATCTCGATCTGTCGCAGCCGCAAGGAACGCCAGCCGCGGGCCAGCCGCTCGCCGGCACACTCGAAGTGAAAAATCCGCCGCAGACCGGCTCGCGCAGCTATCCCGCCTCGAGTCTCGGCACCATGGGCTCGACCTCGGCGGCGTCTTCGCAAGTCATGGGCGGCGGCATCAAGCCGGGCATGGGCGTGTCGCTCGAAACCGCAAAGCTTTCGGTTGATACCGAGATCACCGGTCCGCTTGCCTGTGTGCTCTGGGTGTCAAGCACCACCGAGGACATGGATCTATTTCTCACGCTGCGCAATATCGGCCCCGACGGCAACGAGATCCTCGAGACCGGCCAGCAGGGCGCGCCGGTGCCGGTGGCCAAGGGCTGGTTGCGGGTGTCGCACCGCGAGCTTGATCCGGAATTGTCGCGGCCGTACCGGCCCTATCACAGGCATCGGCGACGGCTTTACCTGGAGCCCGGCGAAATCGTGAAGGTCGAGATCGAGATCTGGCCGACCTCGATGGTGTTCAAGAAGGGCCATCGTATCCGGCTCGACATCCAGCCGCGCGACGGCGTCGGCAGCGCGCAGTACATGCACTATCACGCTGACTACAATTCCGGCGCGATCAACACGATCCATGCCGGCGGCGACAAGGAATCCTATTTGCTGCTGCCGGTGATTCCGGCCGGCTAGAGTCTTGTTTTGCGCACGATCTTTCCCGAAAGCCGGTTCCACCCTCGGATCAAGGGTCCAAGGGCAGGCCATTTGAGGATCATGCCTTCACGCGCTCGGCCATTGGCCGAGGTCGCGCGCCTTGCTTTGGCTCGGCTTTAAGAGTCCGTTAATGGATTTCACGCGGAATTCGTTAACTGCACAACAACCGACGTACCAATATAGTCGGTTCCTCCTCATCAGCCCTGGCTTGCGGCGAGCGATGCTCACCGGTTTCAATTTATCCAAGGTCGGTCGCAATTGGACGCTCGTCGTGTTGGCGGGCGCGCTCGGCTTCGCCGTGGGGTTTGGCCTTGTCCTCTATTTTGGTCCCCGAACAATCGTCGCGGCGCTGAATGCGGCACCCGACTGGGCCGCGGAAATCGCGCTGGCCGCGCCGCTCGGCTTTGGTGCGGCGGCGCTCGCCGGCCTTTTCGTCAATGTCCGCCGGCGGACGCGGGTCCGCCTGCTGCGCGACGCGCTGAACAATATGACGCAAGGCCTGTGCATGTTCGACGCCACCGGCCGGCTGATTCTGTGCAACGCGCGCTATGCCGAGATCTATCGGTTTCGTCCGGAGCAGGTCCGCCCCGGCATGCCCCTGCGGGATTTGTTGGCGTGCCGGGCCGCGAACGGCACCTTCAGCGGCGATGCGGACAGCTATGTCGCCAACGTGTTGCAGCAGGCGGCCGGCGGGCAAGCCGAGTCGAAGATGGTCGAGCTTCCCGACGGGCGCGTCATCGCCCTGGTATCTCGCCCGATGCCGGGCGGCGGCTGGGTGGCAACTCATTTTGACGTGACCAAGCGGCTGAAAACCGAGAAGGAGCGCGACGCACTGCTGCAGCGTGAGGAGCGGCGGCGCAAGATCGATACGGCGATCTCGGCATTCCGCGAGCGGGCCGAGAGCGGGCTTGCGACCGTGAGTCAGAGCGCGGTGGCGATGAAAGCCGCCGCCAAGACGCTGCTCACCACTTCGGATTACACGATGCAGCGCGCCGAGCGTGCGGTGCGCGGCTCGAACGAAGCCTCGAGCAATGTCGAGACCGCGGCGGCGGCCGCGGCCGAGCTCTCGGTCTCGATCAAGGAAATCAGCCGCCAACTCAGCCAGACCAACGATGTCGTGCGCAGCGCCGCGGCCGACGCTGCGACGACCAATAACGACATCACCGCGCTTGCCCATGTCACGCAGAAGATCGGCGCGGTGGTCAAGCTCATTTCCGACATTGCCGGCCAGACCAATCTTCTCGCGCTCAACGCCACGATCGAAGCGGCGCGCGCCGGCGAGGCCGGCCGCGGCTTTGCCGTTGTCGCCTCGGAAGTGAAATCGCTGGCCGTGCAGACCGCCAAGGCCACCGAAGAGATCACGCAGGAAATCCTCTCGGTGCAGCATTCAAGCGGTAAGGCCGTCACCGCGATCCGCGACATCACCCAGCGCATGCAGGACATCAATGCCTATAGCAGCGCGGTCGCGACCTCGGTCGAGCAGCAGGAATCGGCGACCGCTGAAATCTCTCACAACGTCGCGAGCGCGGCGAGCGGGGCCAAGGACATCAGCGTGGCGCTCGGCGAAGTGGCAAGCGGCGCGACGCAGACCAAAGGCTCGGCGGAAACCATGCTGATCGCGTCCGAGGAAGTCGAAGACGCCACCGCGAAACTGCGCCACGAAGTGGAAGAGTTTTTGGCGGCGGTCGCGGTGTAATTTCATCCTTCCCAGTTTTCACCGACGGAGGATGATTTATCTCCCCGCAGCATAGCCCTGCATGCCGCGCGGATTGGCGGCGGCGCGGCGGCGGCGGCCGTCGCGCGAGGCGGCGGTGAGGCGGCCCTCCGACCAGTCCGGCCCGGTTTCGACGACATGGCCGCGGCGCTTTAATTCATCGACGGTGGGCTGCGGCACGCGGCCTTCCAGCACCAGCACGCCGGGCCGCGCGGTGCGCGGCCAGAACGAGCTCGGGAAATGCTCGGAATGCCAGGCCGGCGCGTCGATCGATTCCTGCAAATTCATGCCGCAATGGACGTGGCGCAGGAACATCTGCGTGATCCACTGATCCTGGCCGTCGCCGCCGGGCGAGCCCCAGGCGAGATAGGGTTCGCCGTCGCGCAGCGCCATGGTCGGCGAGAGCGTGGTGCGCGGCCGCTTGTTGGGCGCGAGCGCGGCCGGATGGCCTTCTTCCAGCCAGAACATTTGCCCGCGGGTGCCGAGACAGAAGCCGAGCTCGGGGATCACCGGCGAGGAATGCAGCCAGCCGCCCGACGGCGTCGACGAGATCATATTGCCGGCCTTGTCGATGATGTCGAAATGCACCGTGTCGCCGCGCATCGATCCCATCTTGCCGACCGTCGGCTCGCCGGCGCCGAGCCGGCCGACAGTGGGTTCGCCGGCGCCCGCCGCCGCCCGCGCGCCCTCGGCTGTCTCGCGGCGCAGCTTCACCACCGCGCCAAAGCCCTCGATCGAGCCGGGCCGCAATTCGAGCGAGGCCTTGTCGGTGACGAGCTTTCTGCGCTCGGCGTTGTAGGCATCCGACAACAAGGTCGCCATGGGCACTTTGACGAAATCGGGATCGCCGTAGAACGTCTCGCGGTCGGCATAGGCGAGCTTCGAACATTCAACGATGAGGTGGATGAAGTCCGGCCCGGTCGGATCGAGCCCGTCGAGATCGAAGCCTTTCAACAACGCGAGCTGCTGCAAGGTCACCGGGCCCTGGCCCCACGGCCCGGTCTTGCACACCGTGTAGCGGCCGTAGTCATAGGTCAGCGGCGCTTCGACATGCGGCGTCCAGCGCGCGATGTCGTCGGCGGTAAGCACGCCGCGATGCTTGCGGCCGCTGGTGTCCATGATGTCTTGCGTGCGGCAGAAGCGGTCCACGGCTTCGGCGACAAAGCCGTGGCTCCAGGATTTGCGCGCGCGCTCGATCTGGGCGACGCGGTCGCGGCCCGCGCTTTCGGCCTCCTTGACGATGCGGGTGTAAGTCGCGGCGAGCGTCGGATTGGCGAACAGTTCGCCGACCGTCGGCACCTTGTTGTGCGGCAGGTAGACCGCGGCCGACGTCGGCCAATAGTCGCGGAACAGTTCGGCGACGGTTGCGATCGTGGCATTGGTCCGCTCCAGGATCGGATGGCCGTCCTGCGCATAGCCGATCGCGGGTGCGAGAACTTCGGCAACCGTCATGGTGCCGTAATCGCGCAGAAGCAGCATCCAGCTCTCGAACGTACCGGGCACGACCGCGGCGAGAAGCCCGGTGCCGGGGACGAGATCGAGACCGAGGCTCTTGTAATGGGCGATGGTCGCGCCGGCCGGTGCGACACCCTGGCCGCAGAGCACTTCCGGCTTGCCGCGCTTGACGTCGTAGAGAACGGCCGGCACGTCGCCGCCGGGGCCGTTCAAATGCGGCTCGACGATTTGGAGCGTAAAAGCCGTCGCGACCGCCGCGTCGAACGCATTGCCGCCACGTTCCAATATCCCCATGCCGACGGCCGTCGCGATCCAATGCGTGGTCGTGACCACGCCGAACGTGCCTTCGATCTCCGGCCGCGTGGTGAAGGGATTGGGATTGATATTGGTCATATACGTTCTCTTGTTGTGTTCGGTCATGGTACGCGGCCTTTGGCGATAAGGTCCGGGTTTCCTTGCGGCCGGTTGCGTGGTCCGGAACCGGCGCCTAAAGACTGTGCGAATGTATCCGGCCGTGAGCGGTACGACCAGAGCGGAGAAGCAGCGCGGTGGTAAGGGAAAGCG
>Ga0335072_10001022_pt1 | contig 48068 bp, 37 predicted proteins | sample Lox_Sample_21_FD_206725 | JGI IMG/M metagenome (GOLD analysis project Ga0335072, IMG submission 206725) | Soil microbial communities from Loxahatchee National Wildlife Refuge, Florida, United States - Lox_Sample_2.1 | ecosystem: Environmental > Terrestrial > Soil > Wetlands | place: USA...
AGCCCGCCCTCGGCCGGTACCAGCTCCACGATCTGCTCCGGGAACATGCCCGCGCCCTGGTTGCCGGTGACGACCAGGCAGACCGCGCCGCCGCGGCCGGGCGGGTGCTGGATTACTACCTGTACACCGCGCTGGCCGCCGGGCGGCACTTCGCGCCGCGGGCCAGCGCGTACCGCCGTGCGCTGCCCGGTATCCCGTCGGCGCAGGCCCCGGACCTGTCCACACTGGGCCAGTCGGCCGCCTGGCTGGAAGCAGAGCGCGCGAACCTGCACGCCGCCGCGGACGACGCCGCCACCCGCGGCCACTGGCGCCATGCCGTCGCGATACCGGCTGCGATTGGCGGCTTCCTGGCCGCCCGCGGTCACTGGGATCAGTCGGCCGCCCTGCACCAAAGCGCGCTGGCCGCGGCGCGCCAGGCCGGAGACCGGCTCGGCGAGGCCGACGCGCTCAGCACGCTGGGCGTACTGCAGCGGGAGAGCGGGAGTTACCGGGCCGCCGCCGCCAGCCTGGCCCGGGCACTGGCGCTGTACCGGGAAATCGATGACCACGCCGGCCAGGCGGACGCCCTGAACGAGCTGGGCTTCCTGCGCGTTCTGACCGGGGACTACCGGGCCGCCGCCGCCAGTCACCAGCAAGCCCTGGTGCTGGCCCGCGGCGCTGGTGACCGGCGCGCTGAGGCTCACACCGTTAGCAACCTGGGCCTGGTGCAGCAGTTGACGGGCGATCACCCGGCCGCCGCGGCCAGCCAGCAGCAGGCGCTGGCGCTGTTCGGCGACCTCGGCGACCGGCACGACCAGGCTTACGCCCTCAACTCGCTCGGCGTCGTCCAGGAAGAAACCGGGGACTACCCGGCCGCCGCGGCCAGCCAGCAGCAGGCCCTGGCCCTGTTCCGCGACCTCGGGCATCTGGCCGGCCAGGCCCATGCCCTAAATGACCTTGGCCTCGTGCAGCAACAGACCGGCGACTACCCGGCCGCCGCCGCCAGCCACCAGCAGGCCCTGGCCCTGTTCGCAGACCTCGAGCATCTGCTCGGCCAGGCCGAAGCGCTGAACCGGCTCGGCGAGCTCTCGCTCCGCACCTCGGCCACGGCCCGGGCCCGCGACCAGCACCGCCGCGCGCTGGCCATCGCCCGCGACATCAGCGCGGTCCCAGAGGAAGCACGCTCCCTGGAGGGCATCGGCCACAGCCACCTGCAAGAAGGCAACCCCAGCCAGGCCGTCGCAGCCCTGCGGCAGGCACTCACGATCTACCAGCGCATCGGCGCCCCGGGCGCCGAGCGCGTCCGGGAAACTCTCCGCAGCCCAAACCTGGCGGGAAGCGTCGAACGACTTGATCCGGACGTCATAACGCCCACACCAGACTGATCGTACGGTCAATAAAAGCGGCTCAGTGGCGCAGAACACATCCCAGAATCCTGACCGGCGTGGCGAGACCGGCATGAGAGCAACAGATGTGATCAATCTCGCCTCCACGACCAGGGTCGTGTCGATGACGGCGGCCTCGACCTTAGCCCGAGTGTTGCGAGCGGCATCCGCAAGCTTTGCCTCGACCGGGCCATTCCGAACCGACGCATAGCGTTCGACGTCGATTGATCCATCACGCAGTCGGGCCTGGCGCAGCCAAGCACACTTGTCCGGTGATGCAGCAGCGCGGGACGTCTGTCGTTAGACGAGGGTGCTGATTGCCTTGTGGACTGAGGCGATCGCGCTGGCGCCCTCGCCGGTGGCCGCGGCGACCCGCTTCATGGAGCCGGAGTGGACGTCGCCGACCGCGAACACGCCCGGGATGCTGGTCTCGAACGGAAGCGGCCGCCGTTTCAGCGTGGCCCAGGCCGGCCCGAGGTCGTCGTCGTTCAGCTGAACATCGGTTCGGATGAACCCGTCGTCCCCGGTAGCGATCCCGGTCAGCCAGCTCGTGGCGGGTTCGGCGCCGATGAAGCAGAACAAGCCCGAGCACGGCTGGGCTTGCGTGCTGTCGGCCGCCCGGTCGGTGATGCTGACTTCCTCGAGGAAGTCGCCGCCATCCAGCCGGGTAACCTCGCTGCGGCACCGCACTGCCACCCGCGGATGGGCGCGCAACCGGTCGACGAGATAGGCCGACATCTCAGCTGCGATATCCGGGCCGCGGACCACCAGCGATACCATGCTGCCTCGCCCGGCCAGGTACAGCGCCGCCTGACCCGCGGAGTTCGCGCCGCCGATTACCGTGACCGGGCTGCCCATGCACCCCCGCGCTTCCAGTTCGGTGGCTGCGTAGTAGATACCGGCGCCCTCGAAGTCTGGCCAGCGCTCCAGCGGCAGCGCCCGGTAGCGGGCGCCCGTCGCGATCACGACGGCTTTGCTGTCTATCACTTCCCCGCCTTGCAGGTGGAGGCGGAGCAGGTCGCCGTTCCGGTCGGCGTCGAGCTTGACCGCCTCGCAGGGGCTGGCCAGCTGGGCACCGAACTTCAGCGCCTGGAGCACGGCCAGACCGGTCAGATCGGCGCCGGCCAGGCCGAACGGGAAGCCGATGTAGTTCTCGATCCGGGAGCTGGCCGCGGCCTGCCCGCCGGTGCCGACGGCGTCGAGCAGCACGGTGTCCAGGCCCTCGGACGCCCCGTAGACGGCGGCCGCCAGGCCGGCCGGGCCAGCGCCGACGATCGTGACGTCAACCGGTTTGGTGGAGGAACGACGGTAGCTAAGGCCCAGCTTCTCGGCGAGGCTCCCCGGCGTGGCCTGTTTCAGGGTGGTACCGGGCATGACGACGGCGGGCAAGTCGTCCTGCGTCAGGCCGGAGGACTCCATCATGGCCCGGCCCGCAGGGGTGTCGGCATCGAACCATAGGTGGATCAGGCGCTGCCGGCCGGCGTACGTCCGCAGCGCCAGAGCCGCCGCCGACCTCGCGTCACCGACGATCTCCACCGCCAGGGCAGCGGTGCTGCGCTGCAACAGCTCCCGGCGGGCGATCAGCGCCTTGAACACGATGTCGGACAGTTCGACGTCCGTGGCCATGAGCTGCCGCAGGCGCGTCGGCGACACCCGGTGTATCGTCCCGGCCTCCCGCGCCCGGCACAACATGTAGACGTTCTGCCCGGTCAGCAGGTTCAGCTCCCCGACAAAGCCGCCCGCATCCACCACTGCGACGGTCTCGGCGCGGACGTTAGCGGTCGCCGTCCGGACAACCTCCACCGAACCCCGGGCGACCACGATCAGATCCGTATCTTCGTCGCCCGGACGGAACAAGACATCGCCGCGGTCAATCTCCTGCGGCGTGCCGTAGGACAGCAGCCGGGCGAATAGCTCATCGCCGAGCCGTGGCGATGCCACGCCGGTCGGCACCAGCGGTTTGCCCGGCCGTCTGCGCGCGTGGCTGGCGCGCAGCCGGTCCAGATCACGTGGAGAGGCCCAGGCCACCGGCCGGGCCAGGCCGGCCTGGCTGAACGCAGCGCCGCGCCCGGCCCAGGGCGCGGCGCCGGCCCGCGACGGTTCATTCATCGCTGTCACGCTGTCAGCTCTCCTGCCATCTGGTCAAACCGGAGGCCGCCCTCACCGCGACGTTCGGACTGCCCGCGGACCTCGCCTGGATGGGGTTGGTGTGGTGGCGCCGCAGCAAGCCGTGGGGCGTGGGCATCGCCACCGGCGCCGTCGCCGGCCTGGCCGCGATCACCCCGGCGTCCGGTTACGTGCAGCCGTGGGCGGCGATCGTCATCGGCGCGGCCGCGGGGCTGGTCTGTTACGGCGCCGTGCACCTGAAGGACATATTCCACTACGACGACTCGCTCGACGTGGTCGGCGTGCACATGGTCGGCGGCCTGATCGGGGTCGTGCTCACCGGCGTGTTCGCCGCCAGCCTCGCCGTGAACGCCGCCGGCGAGGCCGGGGGGTGGACCCAGCTCGGCCGCCAGGCGGTCCTGGCCGTCGTCGGCATCGCCTACCCGTTCGTCATGACCTGGATCATCCTGTGGGTCACCGACCGCACTGTGGGGCTGCGGGTAAGCCCCGGAGACGAGGAAGCCGGCCTCGATCTCAGCCAGCACGCCGAGGTCGGCTACCAGCTGGCAGAAGCGACGGCCGGCATGACCGGCGACGGCATGATGGCCGCTCCAGGCGCCTCGCACGCAACCGAAACGCCATAAGCACGTCACAGGAGGGCGAACGGTGGCTGGGCTGCCTCCTGCTCGCTGAGCTGCAGCGGAAGCTCCACCCGGCCCGTGCGTGCGGCCCGGTACGCCGCGTAGATCAGCTCGAGGACCGCCCGGCCGTCCGCGCCGGTCTCCTGAGGCGTGGCCGTGCCGAGGACGCAGCTGACGAAGTGATCCATCTCCTGCGGTATGCCGGAATGCCACAGTTCGTCGAAGATAGTGAACGTCCAGCCGCGGGTATCGGGCGCTTTCTCACCGGAATACCCGTAGCCGACATCGCTGTAGGTCGACAGGGACGAGCCGCGCATCAGGTCGGCATAGGTGATTCCCTGGCTCCCCGCGATCTCGGCCCGGTCGTCCATGCCGCCCGGCTTAGCCCAGCTTGCCTCGACCAGGCCCATGCGGTTGCCCTCAAAGCGGATCGTCACGATCGCGTGGTCCTCCAGCTGCGTCCGGCCGCCGTGCACGAACGTGCCCACCTCGGCCGCCACTGTCCGCGCAGCGGGCTTGCCCAGCACCCACCGCGCGAACTCGATGCCATGGCAGCCCATGTCCATCAGCACGCCGCCACCGGATCGCTCCGGGTCCCAGAACCAGTCCGAGTGGGGCCCGTAGTGCTGCTCGGTCTGCCGGACCAGGTACACGTCCCCGAGCGCGCCCTCGTCCGCGAGCTCCTTCGCCCGGACGTACTTCGGCGCGAAGCAGATTTCCTCCGCGTACATCAGCAGCACCCCCGCGGCAGCGCACGCGCTGATCATCTCGTCGGCCTCGCGCAGCGTCCGGGCGAGCGGCTTCTCGCAGATGACGTGCTTGCCCGCCTGGGCCGCAGCGACCGTGATGTCCCGGTGCAGCGCATTCGGGGCCGCGACGCACACCACGTCGACGTCGGGCCGGTCGGCAAGCTCCCGGAAATCGGAGAGCCAGGCGGGTATCCCCCAGCGCACGGCGAACTCCGCCGCCCGTTCCGCTGAGCGTGAGGCCACGGCGCGCACCGTGGCCCGCGGCAGCCGGGAGAAAGCGTCCGCATGCGCAGCGGCGATGAAACCGCTGCCCACGATCCCGATTCCGACCTGATCCGACGCCATGACCTGCCTCCGCCTGCTACAACCCGCCCACCGCATCGGACAGCGCGCCGAGCGGCCGATCTGCCGACCGTAGCGGAAACAGCGGCCGGTACTGACCGGGGCCGCTGGTCAATGACCTGAGCAGCGTCGTGCAGGTCAGAAGATGGGGTCCATGTTGGCGGGCGCGTCCTGGCGTTTGCCCGGCCGGGGACGGGTGATGGGGGTGCCTGCTGGCCCGGTCAGTATGGCCCGTAGGTCGGCTTCGGACGATTCGGCCAGCCGGTAGATGCCTTGCATGCCCAGGGAGTGCATGAGCATGCCGTCCGGGCTGACGTGCTTAACGGGCCGCGGCCCGCGGCGCGGCCGGTAGATCAGCCGCTTGAGGATCTCGCCGGGGACCGGGCGGTCGAGGCAGACCGCGGTGCCCTCCTCCCCGATGACCACCTCGGTGGTGCACATAGAAGCCAGGAACCGCCAGCCCTGATAGCCGGCGAGGTAGTCCTCCAGGCGGGGCTGGCCGGCGCCGTTGACCGCAATGATGTCCGCCACCTGCATACGGGCGAACACGTAAAGGACCTGATCGCGCACGCCGACGGGATAGAGCAGGTCACCGGGCTTTACGGCGGCTCGGCGGAAGCTCGGCTCTGAGGCGTGCGGGCCGCCAAACAACACCGGAAGACGCTGCCCGGCAACGACGGCCGCCGCCAGCCAGCGCTTCTGCGGCCAGTAGACGGAATACGCCTCACTCACACCAGCACGTTATCGGCCCGTGCCGACATCCGGTCGCGGGCACGCAGAGCTCTCCGAGGAGGGACACAGGGCACCGGGATGCCGGTAGTCTCGGGGAAGATAACGGCCGATGGCAATGATTGCGGCTCGGCCGCATGGTCGCACGAGGAGCCCGATGTCCGGTAGCCGACGCGAGCGGCTGGCGGGAGAATCCGCTCGTGGGCGTGGTTGTTGAGTTCCTGGTTACCGGCGCAATCCTCTGCGCGATCGCATATCTGTATGTCCGGCCACGCCCTGAACGCGCGAGGAATGCCCCGCTGCGTGCCTGCGGTGGGCCTGCTGGGTAGGAACGCGGGCTGGCCCCCCGCGGCCCGGAAAGGTGTGACCGGCCACGCGGGGCATGGCCGGTCACGGGTTGGACGGGAATGGTCAGGGGAGCGGGGTGATCCGGTAGAGGGCGACGCCCTCGGCCGGCACGGTCGCGCTGATCGTCCCGGCGGACCAATGCCCTCAACATCGCGTCCGAGCTCGCCGTCCGGCCCAAGCTGAAGCTGATCGTGACCGGCGGGGTGATCCGGAGCGAGTCGTACGAGCTGTCCGGGCCGATCGCCGAGGCGAGCCTGGCCGGGCTCAACCTCGACATCGCGTTCATCGGCGTCGACGGCATCGACGCCAAGGCCGGCTGCACCACGCACCAGGAGATAGAGGCGCACACCAACGGCGCCATGATCGCCCACGCCCGGCAGGTGATCGTGGTGGCCGACAGCTCCAAGATCGGGAAGGTCGCGTTCGCCAGGATCTGCGAGATCGCCTCGGTGACCGGGCTGATCACCGACCGCGTGGATGGCCGACTACCAGCTGGCCCGGGCCGAGGTGGCGATCAGCCGCCGGGAGCGGGCTTGATGCCCGCCGTGACCGCCGCGTCCATCGTCGGCCCGGCGCGCGTCGCCGGCCGGGGCGTCGGCGCGTTCAACGTCATCGGGATCGAGCATGCCGAGGCCATCGTGGCGGGCGCGGAGGCGGCCGGGGCCCCGGTCATCCTGCAGATCAGCGAGAACTGCGTCGCCTACCACGGCGGGCTGGAACCCATCGGGCGCGCGGTGCTCGCGATCGCCGGGGCGGCCACGGTGCCGGCCGCCGTGCACCTGGACCACGCGACGGGCACGGACCTGGTGCGCGAGGCGGCCCGGATGGGCTTCGGATCGGTCATGTTCGACGCGTCCCGGCTCCCTTACGCGGGCAACGTCGGCGCGACCAGGGAAATGGCGGCCTGGTGTCACGATCGCGGCATCTGGCTCGAGGCCGAGCTCGGCGAGATAGGCGGAAAGCAGGGCGCCCATGACCCGCGGATCCGGACCCGCCCCGACGAGGCGGCGGCCTACGTGACGGAAACCGGAGCCGATGCCCTGGCCGTGACGGTCGGCAGCTCACATGCCATGCTCACCCGCGGCGCGGCGCTGGACCTGGCGCTGATCGGCCGGCTCCGCGCCGCCGTGCCGGTCCCGCTGGTGCTGCACGGCTCGTCCGGGGTGCCCGACGACGGGCTGGTCGCGGCCGTGAAGGCCGGCCTAACCAAGATCAACATCGCGACCCAGCTGAACAAGGTGTTCACCGCCACGGTCCGGGACCGCCTGGCCGGCGACCCGGCGGCGGTGGACCCGCGGCGGTACCTCGGCGCGGGTCGCGAGGCGCTGGCCCGCGAGGTCTCCCGGCTGCTCGAGATGCTGGGAGCCCGGCCATGACGCGACGCGCGCCGGACCCGGAGCTGGACCTGGTCGTGATCGGCGACTGCAATCCGGACGTGCTCGTCACCGGACGCGACGTGACGCCCGCGTTCGGCCAGCAGGAGAAGCTGGTGGACGGCATCGGCCTGGGCATCGGCGGCGCGGCCGCGATCACGGCGGTCGCCGCCGCCCGGCTTGGACTTCGGACCGCGCTGGTCGCGGCGATCGGCGATGACCCGGCCGGCGACTTCATGCTGGGCCAGCTGGCCGCGGCCGGCGTGCACACCGAGGCCGTCGTGGCCCGGGCCTGATCGCCGGGTTGCGTCGCGGCCTGGGCCTGCCGGACGCCGCCGCCCTGGGCTGCGCGGCCGGCACCGCCTCCACCGCGGCGGTCGGCGGCAGCGGGGCTCCCATCGAGCTTTCCGCCGTGCTGGCCCAGAGCGGCCGGGTAACGATCCGGCCGGTCAGCCCGGACGTTCGCGACGACTCCGTCCGATCCGGGTGAATTCGCTCTCTTCGGAAGCCCGAATCCGATACGATTGCCAGCGCTTTACTGATCGTTAAGAGGCGCTTGACCTATTTGGCGCAGTTGCGCCCTGGTCGAATCGGGTGTCAGGTTGGCATCGCAGGATACGTCAGGCCGGCCACCGGCCACCAGCGAGAAGCGGGCCGCGGGAGTCCGCCGACCCCGCGTCTATCTGCACGTCGGCGAGCCAAAGACGGGTACGACGTTCCTTCAGCACGTCCTGTTCGGCAACCGCGAGCGGCTCGCCGCCCGGGGAGTCGTGCTGCCGGGATACACCCGGCGGGACCATTCACGCGCCAGCCGGGACCTGCGCGGCGCCGGGCGGCCGGACGAGGACCCGGCCGACCCGTGGACCGGCGAGTGGGACGTCCTGACCCGCGAGGCGCTGTGCGCCCCCGACCAGGCGGTCATCTCCGACGAGGTGCTCGCCGCGTGCACCCCCGAGGAGGCCGGCCGGGCCGTCCGTTCGCTGCTCCCGGCCGAACCGCACATCATCCTGACCGCGCGGGACTTCGCGAACCTGCTGGCCGCCGAGTGGCAGGAGCGGATCAAGTGCCGCGGGACCGAACCATGGGATGCATGGCTCAAGCACGTCGTCGACCTCGGGTCGGAGACCGTCCGCCGCTTCCCGTTCTCGCGGTTCTGGAACGTGCACGACACCCTGGCCATCCTCGACATGTGGGCGCAGCACATCCCGCCGGACCACGTGCACGTGATCACGGTGCCGCGGGGCCAGACCGAGGAACTCTGGGTGCGGTTCGCATCGGTCCTCGGGATCGATCCCGGCGGGTTCGATCTCAGCGGGGCGCGCAGCAACCAGTCGCTGGGGACGCTCGAAGTCGAGTTCCTGCGCCGGATGAACGAGCAGCTGCCCCCGGGAGTGCCGGACTGGTTCTACACCAGGAACATCAAGCGGATCCTCGCGCACGGCATCCTGAGCGAGCGGCCCGGCCAGACCCGCCTGGTGCTGCCCCCCGACCTGGAGAACTGGGCCATCGGGCAGTCGGAAACCCTGGTGGCGGGCCTGCGCGACTCCGAGTACCACGTCGTCGGCGATCTCAGCGACCTGCTGTCGCGCCCCGCCACCACGCCGTATGTGGACCCCGCCGGCCAGTCGACCGCCGCGCTGCTGGAGACGGCGGTTCATGCGGCGGCGTCCATGGCGGGCACGCACTACGAGCAGATCTTCGCGCCCAAGCGCAAGCCGGAGCGGCTCGGACCGCGCAAGAGAATCAGCAAGATCAAGTGGGACCTGCTGAACGGGCCCCTGACCAAGCGCATGCTGCGCAAGGTGAGCACCCAGTCGGCGGCGCGGCGTATGCGGGTGGCCATCTGGCGCATACTGATCCATCCCGGACGTCACGGCTAAATCGCGAGGGACCGGGCGAGGAAGCAGGCGAGGCGGAAAAGCGTTAGGACGCAGGGGACCGCGTGGCCATGCTAGGGGCGTGGACGTGTGCCCGCACCGGCGCGCCGATCGTTGCGCCGGTGGGCGCGTGGTCCCGTGCGCCGCTATGGAGACTCTGCCGTGACCGCCTCGCCCGCCGACCTTCGGACCCGTGTGCCCGCGGTGTCCTACCCGGCCGCGCTCCCGATCAGCCAGTGCAAGGATGAGATCGCCGCGCTCATCCGCGACCACCAGGTGGTGATCGTCGCGGGCGAGACCGGCTCGGGCAAGACGACCCAGCTGCCGAAGATCTGCCTGGAGATCGGCCGGGGCGTGGCCGGCCAGATCGGGCACACCCAGCCCCGCCGGATCGCGGCCCGCACCGTGGCCGAGCGGATCGCCGCGGAGCTCGGCACCGAGCTGGGCACGGCCGTGGGCTACAAGATCCGGTTCACCGACCGGTCCAGCGACGACACCCTGATCAAGGTGATGACCGACGGCATCCTGCTGACCGAGATGCAGCGGGACCGCCAGCTGCGGCGCTACGACACGCTGATTATCGACGAGGCGCACGAGCGCAGCCTGAACATCGACTTCATCCTCGGCTACCTGAAGCGGCTGCTGCCCAGCCGCCCCGACCTCAAGGTGATCATCACCTCGGCCACGATCGACCCGGACAGGTTCTCGAAGCATTTTGCCGTAGGCGAATCCAGCAAGCAGAGTGCCGTAGGCGAATCGGGCAAACACAGCGGTGACGCGCCGGTGATCGAGGTGTCCGGGCGCACCTACCCGGTCGAGGTGCGGTACCGGCCGCTGGCCGACCCCGACCGGCCCCGCGACGAGCCCAGGGACCAGGCCCAGGCCATCTGCGACGCGGTCGCCGAGCTGCGCCGCGAGGGACCAGGCGACGTGCTGGTCTTCCTCAGCGGCGAGCGGGAGATCAGGGACGCGGCGGACGCGCTGGCCGACCAGGCCGGCCTGGCCGACATGGAGGTGCTGCCGCTGTACGCCCGGCTGTCCGCCGCCGAGCAGCACCGGGTGTTCCAGCCGCACGGCCGGCCGCGGGTGGTGCTGGCCACCAACGTCGCCGAGACGTCGCTGACCGTGCCGGGCATCAAGTACGTGGTCGACCCGGGAACGGCGCGGATTTCCCGGTACAGCCAGCGGACCAAGGTGCAGCGACTGCCGATCGAGCGGATCTCGCGGGCCTCCGCCGACCAGCGCAAGGGGCGCTGCGGCCGGACCTCGGACGGCATCTGCATCCGGCTGTACAGCGAGGAGGACTACGAGTCGCGCTCGGAGTTCACCGACCCGGAGATCCTGCGCACCAGCCTGGCCGCGGTCATCCTGCAGATGGCCGCGCTCGAGCTGGGCAGCGTCGCGGACTTCCCGTTCGTCGACCCGCCGGACTCCCGGCAGGTCACGGACGGCATCCGGCTGCTGGAGGAACTCGGCGCGGTCCGGCCCGGCGGCACCGGCGCGCCCCGGCTGACCGGGATCGGCCGCAAGCTGGCCCGGCTGCCGGCCGACCCGCGCCTCGGCCGGATGATCCTGGAGGCCGCCCAGCACGGCTGCGCCCGCGAGGTGCTGATCATCACCGCGGCGCTGTCCATCCAGGACCCGCGCGAGCGCCCGGCCGACGCGCGCGAGGACGCCGACGCCATGCACCGGCGATTCGCCGAGCCGGGATCGGACTTCCTCGCGTTCCTCAACCTCTGGAATTTTCTTAACGAGCAGCAGCGTGAGCTATCCGGGTCCGCGTTCCGGCGGCTGTGTCGCCGCGAATTCCTGCACTACCTGCGGGTGCGCGAGTGGCAGGACGTGCACGGGCAGCTGCGACAAGCGGCCAGGGAGGTGGGCATCAGGGCCGACCGGGACACGGGTGAGCGGGACAGAGCTGAGCCGGCCGAGGTCTGCGCGGCGGCGGACCAGATTCACATGTCGCTGCTGGCCGGGCTGCTGTCGCACATCGGGATGAAGGACACCGACGCCAAGTCCGGCGGGCCGCGGAACGGGGCCAACGCCCGGCCAGGGGCCCGGCGCGGGCCGGCCGAGTTCGCGGGGGCGCGCGGTGCCAAGTTCGCGATCTTCCCCGACTCGGTGCTGGCGCGCAAGCCACCCCAGTGGGTGATGGCCGCCGAACTCGTCGAGACCTCCCGGCTGTGGGCCAGGACCGCGGCGCGGATCGAGCCCGAGTGGGCCGAACCGCTGGCCGGCCACCTGCTGAAAACCTCGTACAGCGAGCCCCATTGGGATGCCAGATCGGGCGCAGTCCGGGCGTACGAAAAAGTGACTCTTTATGGTTTGCCGATCGTGACCGATCGCAAGATCAACTACGCCAGGGTCGACCCGGCGGTCGCGCGCGAGCTGTTCATCACCGGCGCGCTGGTCGAGGGCGACTGGCAGACGCATCACGAGTTCTTCCGGCGCAACCAGCGGCTGCTCGACGAGGCGCGGGAGCTGGAGGACCGGGCCCGGCGGCGCGGGCTGGTGGCCGACGACGCGAGCGTGTTCGAGTTCTACGACCGGCGGATACCCAAGGACGTCACGTCGGCCCGGCACTTCGACGCCTGGTGGAAGCGGGCCCGCCGGGAGGCGCCGGACCTGCTCACGTTCACGCCCGCCGACCTGGCCGGGCCGGCAACCGACGAGGTGCGGCCCGCCGATTTCCCGGCGCGGTGGGGCGAGCTGCCGCTGTCCTACGAGTTCGCCCCGGGCGAGCCGGACGACGGGGTGACCGTCGACGTCCCGCTGGCGTCGCTGGGCCAGGTCAGCGCCGAGGAGCTCGGCTGGCAGGTGCCGGGCCGGCGCGAGGAGCTGGTCACCGAGCTGATCCGCTCGCTGCCCAAGGAGCTGCGCCGGCTGTTCGTGCCCGCGCCGGACACCGCGCGGGCGGTCGTGCCCCGGCTCGGCGAGCCGCGCGGGAACCTGCTCGATGCGCTGGCCGCCGAGCTCGGCCGCATCGCCGGGATGCCGGTGCCGCGCGAGGCGTTTGACGAGTCCCGGCTGCCCGCCCACCTGCGGGCCACGTTCCGGGTCGTGGACGGCGGGCGGGAGCTGGCCCGGGGCAAGGACCTGGACGAGTTGCGCGAACGGCTGCGGCCGCGGCTGCAGGAACGGCTGACCGAGGCGGCCGGCGGCCTGGTCCGCACCGGGCTGCGCGACTGGACGATCGGCTCGTTGCCCAAGGTGTTTACCCGCGACCGGGTGACCGCGTATCCGGCGCTGGTCGACACCGGGACCGCGGCCGACGTGCGGCTGTTCGACACCGAGGCCGAGGCCGACGCGGCCATGGTGACCGGCACCCGGCGGCTGCTTCTGCTGCGGGTGCCGACCGGCATGCGTTCGATCGCCGACCGGCTGCCGGTCAACGCCAAGCTCGCGATGAGCCGCAGCCCGTACCCGGATGTCGGGGCGCTGCTCGACGACTGCGCGGCGTGCGCCGCCGACCAGGTGATCGCGGACGCGGGCGGCCCGCCAAGGGACGCCGACGGCTTCGCGCGCCTGGTCGAGCAGGCCAGGCCGGCGCTGCCCCTGGCCATTTCCCGTGCGGTGCAGGCCGTCGGCCAGGTGCTCGAGGCGGCGCACGAGGCCGAGGGCCGGCTGCGGCCCGGGCCCGCTCCTGTGCTGGCCGCGGCGGTTGCCGACGCGCGGGAGCAGTTCGCGGGGCTGATCTACCCGGGGTTTGTCAGCGAGACCGGGCTGCGGCGGCTGCCCGACCTGGTCCGCTACCTGCGCGCGATCAGCCGCCGGCTGGACAGCGTGGCGCAGGATCCCGGCCGGGACGCGCAGCGGATGGCGGCCGTCCACCGGGTAACCGACGCCTACCGGACGGCGACCGGGCGACTGCGGGGCGGCCGGCGAGATACCCCGGAGGTGAGGGCCGTGCGCTGGATGATCGAGGAACTACGGGTCAGCCTGTTCGCCCAGGTGCTCGGCACGCCGGGCCCGGTCTCGGAGAAGCGGATCCTGACCGCGCTCGACCGGCTGGCGGACCGTTGAACGCGGCTTCCTCGGTGTCCGCGGTCGGACCCCAGTCGCCCGAACTGCGCAAGCGCCAGCTGGCCGCGGCGCGCCGCCGGGCCACCGCCTTGCTCGCGGCGGCCACGGCCCTGTTCGTTGCCGTGACCGTGGCCGGGGCGCACGGGACCGCGCTCGGCTACGTGCAGGCCGGAGCCGAGGCGGCCATGGTCGGCGGCGTGGCGGACTGGTTCGCGGTGACGGCGCTGTTCCGCCGCCCGCTGGGCCTGCCGATACCGCACACCGCGCTGATCGTCGAGCGCAAGGACCAGTTCGCCGCCACGCTGGGGCAGTTCGTGCAGCAGAACTTCCTCAACGGCGACGTGCTGGCCGAGCGAATCCGCTCGGCCCGGATCGTGCCCCGCATCGCGGGCTGGCTGGCCGATGACGCCAACGTGGCCGGCGTCGCCGGTCATGCCGCGGGCCTGATCGCCAGGGCGGCCGAGGCCCTGCGCGACGAGGACGTGCAGCGCGTGCTCATCGCCGAGCTGACCCGGGCGCTCGATGCCGTTGACGTGGCCGCGGTGGCCGGGCGAGCGCTGCGGGTCGTCATCGCGGGAGGCCACCACGACGGGCTGTTCAACGCCGTCGTGACCGGCGCCGACCGCTATCTCGGCGACCACTACACCGAGCTTCGTGAGCTGTTCGAGGCCGACGCGCCCCGGTTTGTGCCGAATGGGGTTTACCGCCGGGTGTTCGACCGCCTGTACGACCGCCTGCGCGAGCGGCTGGCGAAGATGGCGGCCGATCCCGACGATGAGGTGCGACGTCAGTTCGAGCAATGGCTGGCCGGGCTTCCGGACCGGCTGGAGTCGTCCCCCGAGCTACGCGAGCGCGGTGAGCGGCTCAAGCACGACGTGCTGGACAGCCCCGGGATGCGCGACTGGTCCTCGTCGCTGTGGCAGCACGCCAAGAAAACGCTGCGGATCCAGGCCGACGACCCGCGGTCTGAGCTCCGCGGCCAGCTGGCCAGCGCGTTGACAGCCGCCGGCCGGCGGCTCGAGACGGACCACGGCCTCCAGGAGCGTCTCCAGCGCATGGTCGAGACGGGAGCCCGGGTGCTCGCCGATCAGTTCCACGACGAGTTCGCCGGCCTGGTGACCGGAACCATCGAGCGATGGGACGCGGAGCAGACGTCCAGCCAGCTCGAGCTACTGCTCGGACGCGACCTGCAGTTCATCCGGATCAACGGCACCGTCGTCGGAGCCGGCGTCGGCCTGGCCCTGCACGCCATCGCCGTGGCAGTGACCTAGCCAGCGCGTCACCAGCCGGCGGGCGGCGGGCCGAACGCCGGGATGTCGCACGTCGGGATCGTCCCGGTGCCCTGGACCGGGGTCACCGTCACGCCGTTCGCCGCGTCGCCCTCGGGGCCTTCCGGGACCATGTTGGTGTTGTAGGTGTAGGCGTTCACATACTCGGTCGGGCTCTCGCCCTCGGTCGGCCCCTCGTTGCCGTGGTTGCCGTCCTGGGTGACGTTGTCCAGGTCGACGTTCTCCAGGGCGATCTGCAGCGGGTTCGCGGCGTCGAAGCCCTCGAAGATCGAGTAGGCGCCGGACTCCGAATCCGTGGAGACAACCCCGTTGAGCACGATGTCGCTCTGCGTCGGCACCTCCGTCCCGCCGGAGGAGTAGTGCGGGTTGAAGATCAGGACGTGCTTGATGTTCGTCATGCAGATCCCGGTGTAGGTCACCCGCCTGGTCAGCCCGCCGCTGTTGGCGTCGGTCTTGATCTGGATGCCGGTGTCGCTGACCGACAGGTTGCCGAGGCTGTCGAAGCCGCTCAGGGTGGAGTTCTCGAACAGCACGTTGGATACGCCGCCCGCGGTCTGGCTGCCGACCGACAGGCCGTGGGAGCCGTAGCAGTTCACGTCGTCGACGGTCACGTTGCGGCTTGGCGTGCCCGCGTTGGCCTTCACCGCCACGCAGTCGTCGCCGTTCTGGATCATGTCGTCCCTGATCGTGACGTCGCTCTCGCTCACCGGGTCGACGCCGTCGGTGTTGCGCGAGGTGGCCGGCGCGTTGATCTCCACGCCCCAGACCGTGAGGCCGAACCCGTTCTGGATGTACACGTGGTACATCGGCGAGTTCTCGAGCTCGACCTGGTAGATCGTGATGTCGTTGACGCCGTCGCCCTCGACCAGGATCGGGTTGTTCTGGTTGCCGCCCGAGGCCGCCGCCTGGGCCACGTCCCACCAGGACTGGGTCTGGCCGACGAGGGTGTCCTCGCCGCGCCCGTCTACGGCGCCGAGGCTGCCGTCGGGGCCGCGGGTCCCCATCAGGCCTGCGCCGGAACCGGCGAACGTGATGAACGGCTCGCATCCGCCGCCGTCGGCGCTGACCGTGCCGCAGGTGTTGGCCGGGTACTGGGCCGGGATCTGGTAGTCGGCCGGGTTCAGAGACGCGTACAGGGTCACGCCGTCGTCGACCAGCAGCACCTCGTGCCGGCCGATGGTGAGCGGGCCGCTCAGGAACGCGTTGTCCGCGCCTTGTCCCCCTGCTTTGAGTTCGACGGCGCGGCCGCTCCCGGCGCAACGGTCGAGGGCGGCCTGGATGCGAGCCGTGTCCGGCGGGCTGGCCTCGTCGGCCGGGTCGAACTGGCCGGTCGTGGTGGCCAGGCCGGCGCGCAGGGTCAGGCAGACGCGGGGCAGCCTCGGCCGGCGCGGGTGGCGCGGGTCGCCGGTGGCCTGGCGCAGCGGGAACGCGCTCGCCGTGGTCTGGCCTCCGGTGCCCGCCGGCGCGGCGGATCGGGGGTGACTCGCGGAAGCGGACGCGGCCGCCGAGGCGGGTGCGGGCCGGGCCAGGGCCGGGACGGCGGCAAACGCAAGCACGAGGGCAGCGGCGGCCGCCGCCATTCCCGCGGATCGCCAGGAAAACCTGCTCGTCATGGGCTTCTCCGGATTTCCGGGCGCGCGGGCACCAATGCCTGACGTCCTTTTATCGGTAAATGTCATATACCGCCGGAATGGTGCCCCGGTCAAGGCCGGACGTGGCGGGCGCCGCCCGCGTCCTGGCCATGATCATTGGAGGTTTGGGCCCCCTGGAGGGGGACTGGAGGTGCAACCACGCGGCGGGCAGCGCCCGGCGGCCCCGGCGGCGCGGTCAAGGTGGGTCATGGCGTCGGCGGGCTGCGGCAGGATGTCGGATGTGACCGCTGCACGTCAGACATCGCCCGTTTCCGCGGCGGTGCCGGCGCGTCCCGGCGACCCGGCGCGTCCCGGCGACCCGGCGCGTCCCGGCCCCCCGGCCGACTCGGTGCTTGAGGCGGTCCTCGAGCGGGTGACGTTCGCGAACGAGGAGACCGGCTACACGATCGCCCGGGTGGCGACCGACCGCGGCGGGCCGGACCTGCTGACCGTGGTCGGGCCGCTGCTCGGCGCGCAGGTCGGCGAGAGCCTGCGGATGTCCGGGCGCTGGACCTCTCATCCCCGGTACGGCCGGCAGTTCGAGGTCCGGTCGTACTCGACCGTGCTTCCGGCCACGATCGCGGGAATCCAGCGCTACCTGGGCTCCGGGCTGATCAAGGGCATCGGCCCGGTCATGGCCGAGCGGATGGTCGCGCACTTCGGCACCGACATCCTGCGCGTCATCGAGGAGCAGCCGGATCGCCTGGTCGAGGTGCCCGGCGTGGGTCCCAAGCGGACCAAGATGGTCGCCGACGCCTGGGAAGAACAGAAGGCGATCAAGGAGGTCATGGTCTTCCTGCAGGGGGTAGGGGTCTCGACCTCGCTCGCGGTGCGGATCTACAAGCAGTACCGGGACGGTGCCGTCGGCGTGGTCCGCGGCGAGCCATACCGGCTGGCCGCGGACGTGTGGGGGATCGGTTTCAAGACCGCGGACACGATCGCGCGGGCGGTCGGCATCGCGCACGACAGCCCGGAACGGATCAAGGCCGGGCTGCGGCACACGCTGTCGGAGGCGGCCGACGACGGTCACTGCTTCCTGCCGGCGCCCAACCTGCTCACCGAGTCCGCGAAGATCCTCGACGTCAGCCGGGACATGATCGGCCCGTGCCTGGACGACCTGGTTGCCGAGGAAGGGGTGGTCCGCGAGGAGGTGGCCCAGGGCGATCAACAGGTCCCCGCCGTCTACCTGGTCCCGTTCCACCGGGCCGAGCGGTCTTTGGCGTCGGGGCTGATGGAGTTGCTGCACGCCGGCCAGGACCGGATGGCCGGGTTCGGCGAGGTCGACTGGGACCGGGCCGCGTCCTGGCTGCGCCAGCGCACCGGGGCCGAGCTCGCGCCGGAGCAACAGGAGGCGGTGCGTCTCGCGCTGACCAGCCGGGTCGCGATCCTGACCGGCGGCCCCGGCTGCGGCAAGAGCTTCACGGTCCGCTCGATCGTGGAGCTGGCCCGGGCCAGGAAGGCCAAGGTCGTGCTGGCCGCGCCGACCGGGCGGGCGGCCAAGCGGCTGGCCGAGCTGACCGGCCACGAGGCCGCGACCGTGCACCGGCTGCTGCAGCTCCAGCCGGGCGGGGACCCCAAGTACGACCGGGACAACCCGCTCGACGCCGACCTGGTCGTGCTCGACGAGACCTCCATGGTTGACCTGATCCTGGCCAACAAGCTGGTCAAGGCGGTTCCGCGCGGCGCCCACCTGCTGCTGGTCGGCGACGTAGACCAGCTCCCCTCGGTGGGGGCGGGCGAGGTGCTGCGCGACCTGCTCGCCGCCTCCGACGTGATCCCGCGGGTGCGGCTGACGAAGATCTTCCGGCAGGCCCAGCAGTCCGGGATCGTGGTCAACGCGCACCGGGTCAACGCGGGCTCGCCGCCGCGGCTGACCGGGTTCCCCGACTTCTACTGGTTCGGCTGCGAGGAAACCGAGGAGACGGCCGCGCTTACCGTGGACGTCGTGGCCAGCCGGATTCCGCGCCGGTTCGGCCTGGACCCGCGCCGCGATGTGCAGGTCCTCGCGCCGATGCACCGCGGCCCGGCCGGGGCGGGCAACCTCAACCTGCTGCTGCAAGAACGGCTCACCCCGCAGCGGGACGGGCAGCCCGAACGCCGGTACGGCGGCCGGGTGTTCCGGGTCGGCGACAAGGTCACCCAGCTGCGGAACAACTACGACAAGGGCGCCGCCGGGGTGTTCAACGGCACGGTCGGCGTGGTCAGCGCGATGTCGGTGGAGGACGGCAAGCTCACCGTGATCACCGACGAGGACGAGAGCGTCGACTATGGCTTCGACGAGCTCGATGAGCTCGCGCACGCCTACGCCGCCACCATCCACCGCTCACAGGGCAGCGAGTACCCGGCCGTGGTCATACCGCTCACCACCGGCGCGTGGATGATGCTGCGCCGCAACCTCCTGTACACCGCGATCACCCGGGCCAAGCGGCTGGTCGTGCTGGTCGGATCGCGACGCGCCCTGGCCGCCGCGGTGCGCACCACCGGGGCGGGCCGGCGGCACACCGGCCTGACCTACCGCCTGACCCAGCCGTAGCCGACCGCGGGACCGGGCTTTCCTGACTTGTGCCGCGGGTCGGGGCGCGTGTGAAGATGGTGCGCGTGCCGCTGCCCCGGATGACCGAATCGAGGCTGCTCGCCGTCAGCGATCTGCACGTCGGCCACAGGGAGAACCGCGAGCTGCTCGAGGACCTGCGGCCGCAGTCCTGCTCTGACTGGTTGCTCGTGGCCGGCGACGTCGCCGAGTTCGCCGCGGACATCGAGTGGGCGCTGCGGGTGCTGAGCCAGCGGTTCGCCAAGGTCGTGTGGGCGCCGGGCAACCACGAGCTGTGGACCTGCGGGGCGGACCCGCTGCAGCTGCGGGGCGTGGAGCGGTACCTGTACCTGGTCCGGCTGTGCCGCAGGCTGGGCGTGATCACCCCGGAGGACCCGTACCCGGTCTGGGAGGGCGAGGGCGGTCCGGTGGTGATCGCGCCGCTGTTCCTGCTGTACGACTACTCGTTCCTGCCGCCCGGCGCGGCCACCTCGGCCGAGGGTCTGGCCCTGGCCTACAAAACGGGCGTGGTGTGCACCGACGAGGTGCTGCTGCACCCTGACCCGTACCCGAAACGCGAGGACTGGTGCCGGGCCCGGGTCGAGGTCACCGAGCGTCGCCTGGCCGCGCTGGGGCCCGGCGCCCGCACGGTCCTGATGAGCCATTTCCCGCTGATCCGCGCGCCCGTCGAGAGCCTGCGGTATCCCGAGTTCGCCCAGTGGTGCGGCACGACGCGCACCGCCGACTGGCACGTCAGGTTCCGCGCGACGGCGGTCGTGTACGGGCACCTGCACATCCCCAGGACCACCTGGCACGACGGGGTGCGGTTCGAGGAGGTTTCGTACGGCTACCCGGACGAACGGCGGCGGCGTGAGGTCGCGGCGGTGGCTCCTCGGGAGATACTGCCGGCCAAAGAGGCCCGAAGTGAGCCGGGGGCGGCTCGCTCCTGACCGGCGGTTGCGCCCCGGCGGTTGCGCTCCCGGCGCTCCCGGCCCCCCCGTGCCCCGGCGCCTTAGTCCGCGTCGTCCGCGACCTCGTCCACGTCGGCCGTCTCGTCCGCATCCGCCGTCTCGTCCGCGTCGGCCGCATCGCGCGCGTCGGCCGCCCCGGCTACGTCGGCCGCATCGCCCGCATCCGCCGCCCCGCGCGCATCCGCGGTAAGCGAGACCAGGAGGTCGTTCAGCCGGCGGACGAACGCGGCCGGATCGTCGACCCGCGCGCCGAGCGTCAGCACGGCCTGGTTGTAGAGCACATGGCTCCACTCGGCCAGGCGCGGGCCGTTGGCCTCGTGCCGCAGCCGTTCGACCAGCGGGTGCTGCGGGTTGATCTCCAGGACCGGCTGCCGGGGCAGGCCCGAGCCGCGCATCCGCTGGGCCAGGTTGATGTCGGTTTCCGGCTCGTTGGCCACGATGCAGGCCGGGGACGTGGTCAGGCGGCTGGACACCCGCACGTCCCACACCTTGTCGCCCAGGATCGCCTTCATGTGCACGAGCAGGTCGGCGTACTCGGTGGTGGCCTTTTCCTTGGCCTCCTTCTCCGCCTCGTCTTCCAGCGTGCCGAAGTCGGGAACGCCCTGAGCGACCGACTGAAGCCGCCGGCCGTCGAAGTCCTGCAGGCTGCTGACCACCCAGTTGTCCACCGCCTCGCCGAGCAGCAGCACCTCGATGCCCTTCTTGCGGAAGGCCTCCAGGTGCGGGCTCGTGCTCGCGGCGGCCGCGGTCGGGGCCAGCAGGTAGTAGATCTTGTCCTGGCCCTCGGCCATGCGGCCGACGTAGTCGCTCAGCGAGACGTCCGGCTCCTGGGTAGCCGACTTGGTCGTGCTGAACCGCAGGAGCTCGGCGATGTCCTGGCGGTTGGAGTAGTCGTCCGCTATCCCCTCCTTGAGGACCGCGCCGAACTCCTTCCAGAACGCGGCGTACTTCGCGGGGTCGTTGTCCGCGATGTCCTTGAGCAGCTTGAGCACCTTCTTGACCGCGTTCGAGCGGATGTTGTCGACGACCCGGCTGCTCTGCAGGAGCTCGCGGGACACGTTCAGCGGCAGGTCGCTGGAGTCGATCACGCCGCGGACGAACCGCAGGTACTTGGGCATCAGCTGCCCGGTGTCCTCCATGATGAACACCCGCCGTACGTGCAGCTTGACGCCCTGGCGCGACTGCGGCAGCCACAGGTCGTACGGCGCGTGCGACGGTATGAACAGCAGCAGCGTGTACTCGTAGGTGCCCTCGATCTTGCTGTGCAGATAGGCCATCGGATCGGTGAAGTCGCTCGCGATGTGCCGGTAGAAGTCGTTGTAGTCCTGCTCGCTGATCACGCTCTTGGGCCGGGTCCACAGCGCCGACGCCTGGTTGACGGTGGTCTCCCCGGCCGGCTCGGCCGCGTCCGGCCCGTCGCCCGTCTTTTCGCCGGGCATCACGATCGGCAGGCTGATGTGGTCGGAGTACTTCTGGATGATCGCCCGCAGCCGGTACCCGTTGAGCAGGTCGTCCTCGCTCTCGCGCAGGTGCAGCACGATCGTGGTGCCGCGCTCGGGCTGCTCCGCCGGCTCCAGCGTGTACTTGCCCCGGCCGTCGGATTCCCACCGGACGCCCTCATCCGCGGGCAGGCCGATCCGCCGCGTGGTCAGGGTCACCCGCGCCGCCACGATGAACGCGGAGTAGAAACCGACGCCGAACTCGCCGATAAGCGTCGCGTCCTTGCGCTGGTCGCCGGTCAGTGCCTGCAGGAACTCGCGGGTACCGGACTTGGCGATGGTGCCGATGTGGTCAATCACTTCCGGCCGGCTCATGCCGATTCCGTTGTCGGAAATGGTGATCGTCCGGGCGTCGGCGTCGTAATTCACCCTGATCTGCAGCGGATCGTCGTCTTCGGCCTGCTGCGCCCCGGTCAGCAGCTCCATGCGCAGCCGGTCAATGGCATCTGACGCGTTCGAGATCAACTCACGCAGGAATATTTCCTTGTTGCTATAGAGTGAATTGATCATCAGATCCAGGATCTGGACGACCTCGGCCTGGAAGCTGAACGTCTCCTGATGCTCCTGCTGCACGGTCATCGGCTGTCTCGCGCCTTTCTGGAATTGGTCCCACTATGGCCAGATCGCAGAACTGTGCCAGTGCGCTCACGGCGGCGGTGCGAGTCTACAAGCCGGAGTTATTCGGCCATAACCGTTCAAGTGCCGCCTGTGGCCACGATCTCCCGGGCCACGGCCCGTATCTGGGCTGGCCCGGGCAGGTGAACGCAGCCGAACTCATGCCGGGTCGCCAGGCGCAGCTCCTGATACCGGAACGGCGGCCGGGCGCCGGCGAGGATGTCCCCGGTCCGCGGCTTGCGGCCGCGAGCGCCGTCGCGGAACCTGGAGTTGCGGATATAGAGGCTGAGCACCGTGCGGCCCGCCCAGGCATCGACCCGGAACAGCGCGTCCGCCAGCGGGTGGGCGCGCACGTCGAGCCCGGCCGCGCGCAGCACGGAGATCGTGTAGATCTCGCGGGCGAAGGAGTAGTAGGCCACGCCGATCCGCCAGCGGACCGCCTGCGATGCCTGGCCGCGCGGGTACCCCTCCCGGCACGCGCGCTCCCTGATCTCGCGGGCCGGCCCGCCCAGCGCCGCGCGGCCGGCCGGATCGTCCCGGCAGAACCGGGCGAAATCCTGGAACGTGGGCAGGCGCCCGGCGGCCTCGAGAGCCAGGTGCATCACGTGGGTGAACGCGAAATCCGGGCGCCAGTCCACGACCGGCCGCACGGCCATGGCCACGTCCTTGCTGATGTCGCCGAGCGGATGCTCGCTGGCCCGGCAGATGGCCTCGACGCGGTACGGCTCCAGGTCGTAAAGAGCCCGGGTGGTGTGGCCCAGCACCGTGCGCGACACCTGCGGGCGAGCGGGGTCATCACGCCATTGCCGGAGCAGGGCCCGGGCCCGCGGCGTGACCGCGAAGGTGGCGATGACCTCCTGTGCCGTCGTCTCCATTCCGGCCACGTCTCCAAACCCGGCCACGTCTGCACGCCGGCCACACGCCCGGTCCCGGCCGCGCCATTCGCGCCCAGCTCTCGGCATAAGTATCGACGACGCCGCCATTATGACCAAATACTTCCGAACGTAGGTTCGGCTCGGGCAGGCGCGAACGCGGGAGCCCGGATTCCGTCGGCGGCACAGATTCCATGGCGCAGAATCTGTGCGAAGACCGCTTGTGCCCGCGGAAACCGGCTCATACGTTTCCGGTACGGCTCATGGAACCGGAGGAGACCATGGCTGAGGTGGTGCTCGGGCTCGCCTCGTCGCACACGCCGCAGCTGAGCACATCGGCGGATTTCTGGACCGAGCACGGCGCCCGCGACCGGCGCAACGCCCGGCTCCTCGGCCCCGACGGCCGTTACCACAGCTACGACGAGCTGCTGGCCGACGCGGACCCGGCGCTGTCCGCCGAACTCGAGCCAGCGGTGTGGCGGAACAAGTTCGATCGCTCGCAGGCCGCGGTGGCCGCGCTGGCCGCGCGGCTGGCCGCGGCCGAGCCGGACGTCGTCGTGATCGTCGGCGACGACCAGCACGAACTGTTCGGAGAAGACGGAGTCCCGGCCATCGGGCTGTTCACCGGCGACTCGCTGTGGGACCTGCCGCCCGACGCGCGGCAGCTGGCCCGGATACCCCCGGACATCCGGGCCGCCGGGTGGGCCGCGCACGCCGACGTGCCCGACGAATACCCGGTCGCCGCCGGGCTGAGCGAGCACCTGGCCGGGGTGCTGACCGAGCGCGAGTTCGACCTGACCGTGATGTCCCGGCAGCCCGACGGCCGCGGCCTGGGCCACGCGTTCACGTTCGCGCGCCGGCGGCTGGGCCTCGGGCCCGCCGTGCCGATCGTCCCGGTCCTGCTCAACACCTACTACCCGCCGAACGTGCCGCCGCCGGGCCGGTGCTGGCGGCTCGGCCAGGCCCTGCGCGCCGGGATCGAGTCCTGGGCGCAGCCGGGGCGGGTGGCCATTTTTGCCAGCGGCGGGCTCAGCCACTTCGTGGTGGCGGAGCAACTCGACCGCCGCGTGCTGGCGGGCCTGGATGCGGCGGATGCCGGGGCGTTCGAAAAAATCCCGGTCGAACTGCTGCGGTCGGGCACCTCCGAGATCCTCAACTGGATCACGGCCGGCGGTGCCCTCGCCGGCCTGGCCTTCCATCTGGTGGACTACATCGCCGCCTACCGGTCGCCGGCCGGAACCGGCGTCGGCATGGCCTTCGCCACCTGGGAACGCAACGGTGTCTGAGCAATGGCACTGCGAGGCGGTCGGCAGCCTGCTGCGGCCGCCCGAGCTCATTGAGGCCAGGCGCCGGCACGCCGCGGGCGAGCTGACCGCGCCCGAGTTCATGCGGATCGAGGACGCCGCGGTCGACTCGGCCATCGCCCTGCAACTGGACGCGGGCCTGGACGTGATCGGCGACGGCGAGATGCGCCGGGCCTCGTGGATGTCCCCGTTCGCCGACGCGTTCGACGGGTTCGACCGGACCACCGGCGTCGTCATGCCGTGGCGGGACGAGTCCGGGCGGCGGCTGGAGACGCCCGGCCGCCGGCCGGTCGTGGTGCGCCGGCTCAGCCGCCGGCCCAGCCCGGGAACCCTGGAGGAATGGGTCTTCCTGCGCGGCCGTGCCGCCCGTGCCGCCCGGCCGGCCAAGATCACCATGCCCGGCGCGGAGATGGCCGCGGCCATGTACGACGACCGGCTGTCCCGGGACGCGTACCCGACCCGCGACGACTACCACGCGCACGTCGTGGAACTGCTGCGCTCCGAGGTGGCGGAACTGGTCCGGCTCGGCTGCCGCTACATCCAGCTCGATTCCCCGCAGTACGGCGCGCTGACCGACCCGGAGAACCGCGAGCTGTTCCGCCGGCACGGCAGCGACCCGGACCGGCTGATCGACGCCGGGATCGAGATGGACAACGCCATCATCGACGGATTCCCTGGCGTCACGTTCGGGCTGCACGTCTGCCGCGGCAACGCGATGAGCCGGTTCTACGCCTCGGGCGACTACGGGCCGGTGGCCCGGATCTTCACCCGCGGCCGGTTCGGCCGGTTCCTGCTCGAGTACGACGACGGGCGTTCCGGCGGCTTCGAGCCGCTGCGTCACGTGCCCGATGACCGCGTCGTCGTGCTCGGGCTGGTGACGACCAAGAAGCCGGACCTGGAGGACGCCGCCGCGGTCCGCGCCCGGGTCGAGCGGGCCGCGCGGTTCGTATCACTCGACCGGCTGGCGCTGAGCCCGCAGTGCGGGTTCGCGTCGGTCGCGGCCGGCAACCGCATCGATCCGGCGGGCCAGGCCGCCAAGCTGTCCCTTGTCGCCCGCGTGGCCAACGACATCTGGCCTTAACGCCCCGTCTCGGGCCGGGACTGGTCCCGTTCCGACGGCCTGCTGGATCGTGCTGAAGCCCGCGGCGCGGACCCGGCGGGCCAGGCCAGCCTGGACATGGCGCGGCCACAACGGGCCGCCGTAGACCAACCCGGTGTACGCCTGGATCAGCGTCGCCCCGGCCAGGATCCGCTCCCACGCGTCGTCGGCGGTCTCGATGCCCCCGCAGGCGACCAGCAGCAGGCGGTCGCCGGCCCGGGCCCGCAGCCGTCGCAGCACGTGCAGGGAACGGTCCCGCAGCGGCGGGCCCGACAGGCCGCCGGGACCCGCCTTGCTGATCTCGGCCGGGGCGCTGGCCAGGTGGTCGCGGGCCACGGTGGTGTTGGTGGCGATGATGCCGGCCAGCCCGAGCTCGATGGCCAGGTCGGCGATCTCGTCGACGTCCTGGTCGGCCAGGTCGGGGGCGATCTTAACCAGCAGCGGGACCGGGCGCCCGCCCGCCGGGGCGACCGCGTCGCGGACGGCGATGAGCACCTCGCGCAGCCGTCCGGCGGCCTGCAGGTCGCGCAGCCCCGGGGTGTTCGGCGAGCTGACGTTGACCGCGAGATAGTCGGCCTCGCCGGCCAGCAGGCCCGCGCTCAGGGCGTAGTCGGCGGCGGCCGCGGCCTCCGGCACCGCCTTGGTCTTGCCGATGTTCGCCCCGACCGTGAGGGCGCGGCCGCGGCGGGCGCGCAACCGGGCCGCGGCCGCGGCCGCGCCGTGGTTGTTGAAGCCCATCCGGTTGATCAGCGCCCGGTCGGCGGGCAGCCGGAACAACCGGGGCCGGGGGTTGCCCGGCTGGGCCCGGGCGGTCACGGTGCCCACCTCGACGAACGCGAAGCCCAGCGCGCCCAGCGCGTCGGGCGCGAGCGCGTCCTTGTCGAAGCCCGCGGCCAGCCCGAGCGGGCCGGGCAGGTCGCGTCCGAGAGCGCGCACCCGCAGCACCGGGTCGGCCGGCCCGAGCCAGCGGCCCGCCATCCTGGTCGCGCCGGGGATGGCCGCGGCCGCGCGGATGAGGCCGAAGCCCAGCCGGTGCGCGGCCTCGGCGCCGACCCGCCGCAGCACCAGCCGGAACACCAGGTCGTACATGCCCTCAGCCTCGCAGGCGTCCCGCTCCGCCGAGCCCGGGGGGCGGCGCGGCGCGGATTACGGCGGCAGCCGCCGCGAGTCAGCCGCCGGACGCCACGGCCGGGGCCGAATGGTCGCCGTGGATGATCAGGACCGGGCACGAGGCGTGCTCGGCCACGTTGGCGCTGACCGAGCCGAGCAGCATCCCGGCGAACCCGCCGTGGCCGCGGCTGCCGACCACCAGCATCGTGGCGCCCTGGGCCGCCTCGATCAGGACTCGGGCCGCGCCGCCCTCGCGGACCTGGAGTTCCAGGCCGGACGGCAGCTGGCTGCCGAAGGCCTCGCGCACGGCGTCCTGCAGCACCTTCTCCATGTCCTTGGCCGGATCCCAGTCGGACGGGACCGACGCCCACCCGAACGAGGCCGGGTACTCCCAGGCGGTCACGGCCTCCAGCCGGCCGCCGAGCGCCGACGCCTGGTAGGCGGCCCAGCGCAGGGCCTCCACGGAATGCCGTGATCCGTCCACGCCGACGACGATCCGGTGCTCGCTGCTGTCAGGGCCTGCGCTCATGGGGAACTGCTCCTCATCTCAGATGCCTCGTTCTGCCCCCAATGATTCCAGTACCGTCGGCGCGCCCGGCCAGCGCGTCCCGGGCGCCCACCGGCCTCGGTAGCGGTCGTGGATGTACCGTTGGGCGGCCTCCAGCACGCCCGCAGGTATATCCATGACGGCTGGCGCCAGGGTTTCGGGGCCGGGCGGGTGGCGGTTCGCCGTGTTTAGGCCGGTTTGGGCGGCGCGAGCGGGCCGGGGTGGTGGTGTGGCCGGGGGTTGGCGTAGGAGGCGGGGAAGCCCTCGCGCCAGGTCGGGTAGCGGAGCGTCCAGCTCAGTTCCTTCTTGGCCTTCTCGTTGGACGCCCCGCGGGACTCGGTCATCATCGACAGGCCGTCACCCAAGATCATCCGCGCGATCCAGGCCGGGATGCGGCGAGGCGGCTTGGCGCCGAGCACCTCGGCGAGCACCGGCATCCACGCGCTGGCCGGCGCGGGCTCGTCGTCGGTGATGTTGTAGATGGCCGGCCCGTCGTGTTCCAGGGCGAGCACGGTCGCGGCCGCCGCGTCGTGCAGGTGGATGAGCGGGAAGATGGCCCCGCCGTCGCCGATCATCGGGTACTGCCGCTTGCGCACGGCCCTGACGACGGCGTCGGGATCACCGTAGAAGCCGCCGTAGCGCAGCGCGATCCCGCCCGCGTCGGTGACCGCCTGGTCGAGATGACTCATCGCGGCGAAGGTCTGCCGGGCCCGCCTCGGCGGGGCCGGGTCGAGCGGGTCGTCCTCGGTCTTGACCGGGCCGCCGCGGCGGTCGTAGCGGTACGGGGCGAAGCTCTGCCCGATGAACCGCCGGACGCCGGCGTCGCGGGCGGCGGCCAGCAGCGCGTCGGTGCCCTCGGTCCGCAGCCGGTTGGTCGGCGCGAACGTGCGGTCCAGGCTGAGCGAGAAGCGCGCGCCGGCCAGGGCGGTCGCCTGGTGGATGATCGCGTCGGGCCGGGCAGCGGTCACCGCGTCCCTCACCGCGCCCGCGTTCAGGACGTCGAGCACGACCGGCTCCGCGCCCAGCTCACGCAGCCGCGCGATGTTGCCGGGGGAGTGGCAGGTGCCGGTCACCTGGTGACCTCGATCGATCAGCTGCGGGATCAGCCGGGTGCCGATCGCGCCGGTGGCTCCTACGACTAGGACTCGCATGATCTACTCCTCATCCGCCCGGTGCTGCCCGGGGTGCTGCCGTTGTGCAGCCGGGTCATGTGGGTGACACCCGGCGGTCCGCGGATGTGACAGGGCGGGGGATGTCGCGTCGCCCCGGCCGCGGAATAGTACGTAACCCCGGGGTGTTACGATCCATGCAAACGCATATACCTGGGGAGGCAAGGCATGCAGTTCGGGATCTTCTCGGTCAGCGACATCACCCGGGATCCCGTGTCGGGGGAGACGCCCAGCGAGGCGGAGCGGATCGACGCGATTGTCCGGATCGCGCAGAAGGCCGACGAGGTAGGGCTCGACGTGTTCGCCATCGGCGAGCATCACAACCCTCCGTTCGTCTCGTCCGCGCCGACCACGCTGCTGGCCCACATCGCCGCGACCACGAAGCGGCTGATCGTGTCCACGGCGACCACGCTGATCACGACCAACGACCCGGTGCGCATCGCCGAGGAATACGCGATGCTGCAGCACCTGTCGAAGGGGCGGATGGACCTCATGCTGGGGCGCGGGAACACGGCGCCGGTGTATCCGTGGTTCGGCCAGGACATCCGCGAGGGCCTGCCCCTGGCGCTGGAGAACTACAACCTGCTGCACCGGCTCTGGCGCGAGGACGTCGTGGACTGGAACGGGAAGTACCGCACCCCGCTGCAGGGCTTCACCTCGATCCCGCGGCCGCTGGACGACGTGCCGCCGTTCGTCTGGCACGGTTCGATCCGTACCCCGGAGATCGCCGAGCAGGCCGCGTTCTACGGCGACGGGTTCTTCGCCAACAACATCTTCTGGCCCAAGGAGCACTACATCCGGCTGATCCGGTTCTACCGGCAGCGCTTCGAGAAGTACGGCCACGGCACGAAGAAGCAGGCGATCGTCGGCCTGGGCGGCCAGGCCTACATCGCCAGGAACTCGCAGGACGCCAAGCGCGAGTTCCGCCCGTACTTCAACGAGGCGCCGGTCTACGGCCACGGGCCGTCGATGGAGGACTTCATGGAGATGACCCCGCTGTCGGTGGGCAGCCCGCAGGAGGTCATCGACAAGACCCTGACCTTCCGCGAGCACTTCGGCGACTATCAGCGCCAGCTGTTCCTGATGGACCACGCCGGCCTGCCGCTGAAGACGGTGCTCGACCAGCTTGACCTGCTCGGCGAGCAGGTCGTGCCGGTGCTGCGCCAGGAGATCGCGGCCCGCCAGGACCCGGAGACGCCCGACGCGCCCACGCACGCCAGCCTGGTCACCGCCAAGTACGGCGATGCCGCGCCGCGCCAGCCGCGGCCGAACCCCAACCGCGGCGACAACGTCACCGGAGCGTCCCCGTACCAGGACACGGATCCGGAATTCCAGGCCGAATACCCGGACCTGTGATGACCGGCAGCACTCATCCGGCCAACGACGCCTGGGAGGCGCTGCTGTCGGCCCACGCCGTGCTGATGAAGCGGTTCGCCGCCGAGGACATCTGGGGCGACATCTCGATGCGGGAGTACGACGTGCTTTACACGCTGTCGAAGTGCCCCGTGCCGGTCCGGCCGAGCGAGCTGAACCGTCACGTCCTGCTCAGCCAGCCGGCCCTGTCCCGGCTGGCGGACCGGCTGGCCGAGCGGGGCTTCGTCGAGCGCAAGCCCGATCCCGCCGACGGGCGGGGGGTCCTGCTGTCGCTCACCCCGGCCGGCCGGGCGCTGCAGCGCCAGGTCGGCCGCTGGCATGCCCGCGACGTGGCCCGGGCCATGACCGCGGGGCTGACCCAGGGCGAACTACGGCAGCTCGAGGCCATCTGCCTGAAGCTGGCCGGTCGGCCCGCCGCCGCGGCGGGGACCGGCGTCGCGCTGGACGACAAGAACGAGGATGCCGCATGAACGCGCCGCAGGAACGGCAACGGTTCAGGCTCGCGGTGGTCAGCGCCGGAACCAGCGACCCGTCCTCGACCAGGCTGCTGGCCGACCGCGCCGCCGCCCGCATCGCCGCGCTGGCCGAAGCGCGCGGCCACCAGCTGACGATCAGCGTCATCGACCTGCGCGAGATCTCGGCCGACGTCACCAACGCGCTGGTCTCCCAGCTGATCTCGCCCCGGCTGCGGCAGGCGATCACCGCGCTCGGCGAGGCCGACGGCATCATCGCCGCCGCCCCGGTCTACAAGGCGGGCCCGAGCGGGCTGTTCACCTCGTTCTTCCACGTCCTCGACAACGACCTGCTGATCGGCAAGCCCGTGGTGCTGGCGGCGACGGCCGGAACCGCCCGGCACGCCCTGGTCACCGACGACCAGATGCGGCCGATGTTCGCCTACCTGCGCGCGATGGCCGTGCCGACCTCGCTGTTCGCCGCGCCCGAGGACTGGAGCGACCCGGCGCTGAACCAGCGCATCGACCGGGCCGCGTCCGAGCTCGTGCTGCTGATGGAAAGCGGCTTCGCCGGCAAGATCCGGGACGAGTCCTGGCAGAGCTACCAGCACGAGTTCGGCAGCGCCGGCGGAGCCGAGACCGCCATCGACCTCGACACCGACCTCATGCGGCTGGCCACCGGAGGATCCGCCGGGTAGCGGCATGGCTCGGTAACCCAGGCTGACCCCAGACGGGGCGTAACAGACTCCTCTCAGCCCGGGGTCGGCACGCGATCGGCCGCCCGGTGCCGCATCATCACCTCGTCCGCCCGGGGCGACGGCCCGGCCGGCGACGGGACCGGATCGGGCCCGCGGAGCTCGAGGGTCCGCAGGTCAGGTGTGCTCGTCCAGTACGCCCAGTGGGCCGGGGCGCGCTCGACGGCGGCGCTCACCCCCGCGGCGCAGCGGCCGAACGCGGTCGTCACGTCGCCGTCCATCGGCACCGGCGCGGAGATCTCGAGCACCTGGTGACGGTAGTCGGCGCGGCGGTACTGGAAGCACATGAGCACCGGCGCCCCGGTCAGCCGGGCGAGCGTCACCACGCCCGGCAGCAGCTTGGCCCGGCGCCCGAGGAACGGGACCTCCACCGCCCGGGCCAGATCGCTGTCCAGCGGCGGCGCGTCGATCGCGATCGTCACCACCTCGTTGGCGCGCAGCGCGGCCGCGGCCAGCGCCGCGACCTCGACCCGGCCCGGCCAGGGCTCGATGTTCGGCCGCTGCCGGTACCGCCGGAGCCGCCGGTAGACCAGGTCCCAGAACCGCCGCTCGGCGGACGAGAGGCCGACCGTGTACTTGTACTGCCAGCGCCCGATCGAGGTGATCGGGAAGCCGCTGGCGTGCAGCAGCGAATAGCTGCTGTTATACGAGCCGAAGTGGGCGCCGCAGAGGATCGCGCCCTTGCCGCCGGCCAGCGCGGCCGCCAGGTGTTCCCGCCCCTGGATCTCGACCAGCCGCCGCAGCGGCCGCGTGCCGCGGCGCAGCCGCATCACGTCCAGGACCTCGCAGGACGCGAACCGGAACCAGTCCCGGGCCACCTGCTGCGCCGCGGCGGCGCCGAGCCCCGTGCCGAGCCCCGTGCCGAGCCCCGTGCCGAGCCCGTTCCCGAGCAGCGTCAGGTTGCGGACCAGTTCGGCGCGCTTGGCCGTCTGACGGCGGAACAGCCAGTCACCGCGCCGGCAGGCGGCCCGGTAGCCGATGGCGGCCGGCAGGCGGGACAGGAGCGGTGCGACGGCGGCCCAGTAGCCGACGCCCTCGAGGCTACGCAGCGCCCGCTCGGCGCGGCTGTCACCCACGCACGGCCTCCTGCTTGCCCGGCTCCCGGGCGCGGACGTAGCCGCAGATCGCGTTCACGCTCGCGAAGTTGTCCGGGAGCAGGTCGGCGTCGCCCACCGCGATCCCGAACCGCTCCTCCAGGAACACCACCAGCCGCAGCAGGTTCAGCGAATCGAGGATGCCGGTCTCCAGCAGCGAGGTGTCGTCGGTGAGCGGCAGCAGCCCCTGGTCCTGGACAAGTTCCCGGCTGACGTAGTCGTTGATGACGGTCTCCACTTGAGCACGTTCCTTTCGTTGTGTTCCCCGTTGGTTCTGGCTAAGTGCGGGCCAGGCCGGCCCGGTCGACCTTGCCGGTCGAGGTTCTCGGCAGCGTGTCGCGGAACTCGACCAGGTCCGGCACCATGTAGCCGGGCAGCCACCGCCGGCAGTGCTCCAGCACCGCCTCGCGGGTCAGGTCGCCGGCCCCGTCGGTCGCGCCGTTCGCGGAGATGACCGCGCGCAGGCGGCTGCCGAGCAGCTCGTCCGGCACCGGCAGCACCGCCGCCTCGCGGATGCCCGGGTGCCGGTACAGCGCCGCCTCCACCTCGCCCAGCTCCACCCGGTAGCCGCGGATCTTCACCATGCTGTCGCGGCGGCCGACGTAGGCGTAGTCGCCGGTCGGCTCGAGCGTCACCAGGTCACCGGTCCGGTACACGAGCTCGTCGTACTCGGCCCGGAACGGGTTGGTGACCAGCACCTCGCGGGTCTTGGCCTGCTGCCCCCAGTACCCGCGCATCACCGTCGGGCCGCGCACGAGCAACTCGCCCTCCTCGCCGGGCTCGGTCACCCGGCGGCCGTCGGGCGTGACCGCGAACACCTCGGTGTTGGCGCACGCCTTCCCGATCGGGGCCGGCGCGTCACCGGCCTCGCCCTTGGGTACCTCGAACGCGGTGCACACGTTGGTCTCGGTCGGCCCGTACCAGTTGAGGTAGCGCGGGTGCGGCAGCTCGGTCATGAGCCGGGCCAGGTACTTCGGCGGGAACACCTCGCCGGCGAAGATCACCGTCCGCAGGCGCGACAGGTCGAACCGCTGCAGGCCGCCGAAGCAGGCCAGCAGGGTGAGCACCGACGGCACCGAGTACCAGACCGAGATCTGTTCCCGTTCCAGCCAGGTCGCGATCGACACCGGGAAGGTCGTCGCGCTCTCGGGCAGCACGGCCAGGCAGGCGCCGGCGCGGCAGCTGGAGAACACGTCGAACACCGACAGGTCGAAGTGCAGCGGCGCCGGGCTGCACACGCGGTCCCGCTCCCCGAGACCGGCCTCGGCGGCCGCCCACTCGACGAACGCGAGCGAGTTGCGGTGGGAGATCATCACTCCCTTCGGTGCCCCGGTCGAGCCGGACGTGTACAGGATGTAGGCCAGGTCGTTCTCGATCGCGCGCTCGCCGGCCAGCGGCTCCTCGGATTCGGCCGCCACGTCCAGGCCGCCGGTGACCAGGACGGGCGGCGAGCCGGGAACATCGGCGGCCAGGGCGGTCGCCTGCGCCGTCCGCGCCTCATCCGCGATGATCACGGCGGCGCCGCTGTCGCGCACCACGTAGCTCAGCCGGTCGTTCGGAGCCTTCGGGTCGAGCGGCACGTAGCAGGCGCCGGCCTTCAGCACCCCGTACAGCCCGGCGACCGCCGCGGCCGACTTGGGCGCGAGCAGCGCCACCCGGTCGCCGGGCGCAACGCCCAGGCGCAGCAGCGCCCGGGCCACCTGGGTGCTCCACCGGTCCAGCTCCGCGTAGCTCAGCGCGGCGTCCCCCGACGTCACCGCGGGCCGCTCCGGGTGCCGCGCGGCCGCCTCGGTCAGCAGATGCGGCAGCAGATACGCCATCACGTTTCCCTTCTGGTCGTGGCGGCTCTGGTCTTGGCCGCGGCCTGGTGGCTCACAGCCCGAGCATCCGGGCCAGGACCACCCGCTGGATCTCCGAGGTGCCGGAGTAGATGGTGCTGGCCACCGCGTCGCGCAGGTCGCGTTCGATCCCGGACTCCTTCATGTAGCCGAAGGCCCCGTGGGTCTGGATCGCGTCCTGGCTGGTGCGCACCCAGGCCTCGCTGGTGAACAGCTTCGCCGCGGCCGCCTCGGCCGGGGCGGACCTGCCCTGCTGCTTGAGCCAGGCGACGCGGTAGATCAGCAGCCGGGCCGCCTCGAGCCGCACGTACATGTCGGCGAGCTTGCCGGCCACGGCCTGGAACTTCCCGATCGGCTGGCCGAACTGCTCGCGGGTGCGCGCGTAGGCCACGCACGAGTCGAGCTGGCGCCGCATCGCGCCCACGGCGCTGGCGAACAGGCAGCTGCGCTCCCACTCCATGGACGAGTTGAAGATGCCCATGCCCGCGCCCTCCGGCCCCAGCCTGCTGGCCGCCGGGACGACGCAGTCGGTGAGCGCGATCTCGCCCATGGGCGACGTGCGCAGGCCCATCTTCTCGAAGCCGCTGCCGATCGTGAGCCCGGGCGTCGCCGCGTCGACCAGGAACGCCGACAGCCCGGCCAGCCCGGTCCCGCCGTCCACGGCGGCGTAGACGAGCAGCACGTCGGCGACGGGGGCGTTGGTGATGAACTGCTTGGCCCCGTTCAGCACGTAGTGGTCCCCGCGCCGCTCGGCCCGGGTCCGCATGTGCAGCGCGTCGGAGCCGGAACCCGGCTCGGTCATCGCGTGCCCGCCGATGATCTCGCCCGAGATCAGGCCGGGCAGGTAGGCCTGGTGCTGCTGCGGGGTGCCGAACGTGACCAGCGGCAGCTCGATGCTCCACAGCTGCGCGTTGAGCGAGAACAGCAGGCCGTTGTCCTGGCAGCCGTAGCCGAGGGCCTCCATGACCAGCGCCGTGGTCACGGCGTCGGCGCCGGCGCCGCCGAGCTCGGCCGGGACCGGCAGGCCCTGGATCCCGAACTCGGCGCACGCCAGCCAGGCGTCCCGCGGGAACTCGCCCGCGTCCTCGCGCTTGGCCAGATCCCCGTTGAGCTTGCGCCGGGCGAATTCGGTCGCGGCCTCGGTCAGCTCGCGCTGCTCGGCGGTCAGTGAGAAGTCCACGGCGTCTCCTTGTCCGCGGTCGTGGCTGTGGCGTTGAGTCCGGCGTTGGCTCCGGCGTTGGGTCCGGCCGGTGCCTCGACGGGCCGGCGGAACCGGGTCAGGGCCGCGGCGGCCGCCCGCCATCCTCGCGACGGGCGCCGGGCCAGCCGCAGCGCGGCCGCGCTGGCCCGCGCCTCGGCCTGGTCGGTGAGCGGGGCCAGCGGGCCGACGTCCTGGTAGCGGTGCGCCAGCGCCCGGGACAGCAGGTGGTCGGCCAGCCACGGGTTCTTCGGCAGCACCGGCCCGTGCAGGTAGGTCGCGTACACCTCCCGGTAGCGGGCGCCCTCGGTGCCGTCCTCGCCGTTGTTGCCCGTGCCGGCCAGCACCCGGCCGAGCGGCCGGGCGCCGTGGCCCAGGTAGGTGCGGCCGCTGTGGTTCTCGAACCCGGTGAGGTAGTGCGGCTGGCCGGAGCCGAGATCGCACGCCGCGGCCACGTGCCCGATGAACCGGGTCGGGCCGCCCTCGGTGGCCACGTCCAGGACGCCGAGCCCGGGGATCGGCTCGCCCTCCGGCGGGGCGTAGTACCGGCCCAGGAGCTGGTAGCCGGCGCACACCGCGAGCACGACGGCGTCGGACTCGATCGCGTCCCGCAGCGGTCCGGCCTTGGCCGCGAGGTCGCGGGACGCCGCGGTCATCTCGCGGTCCTGGCCGCCGTGCACCAGGATCAGGTCGGACGCGGTGAAGTCGGGGACCTCGCCGACGTCGGCCTCGGTCACGCGGTAGCGGATCCCGCGCCAGGTGCAGCGCTGGGTCAGGGCGACCAGGTTGCCGCGGTCGCCGGCGACGCTGAGCAGCCTCGGGTAGAGATGGCAGATGCGGACCGTTTTGGGTGCGGGCGTCATGCCGTCACTCCTCCCAGGAGGGCCGCACCCAGCCGCGACGCTGCATGATGCCGCGCAGCTCGCGCATTGGGGTGTAGCCAGCGAATATGTACAGGCACTCGCCGGGCGGCGTTCCGGTCAGCGCCGCGTCCAGGGCGGCCAGGCGACCGGGCAGAACCTGGGTGAGCGCGGGGTCGGCTCCGGCGTACTTGAACCGCAGCCAGACCTCCTCGGCCCGGGTCCCGCTGACGGTCAGGCTCGCGAGCTGCGGCACCAGTTGCTCGATCTCGGTGTCCCAGAGCCAGGCGAAGTCCTCGCCGTCGACCACGGTGTTGCTGTGCGCGGCCAGGACGTGCTTGCGCCCGGGCCGCCGCAGCACCTCACGCAGCGTCGTGTTGTACGAGGTCGGGTTCTTGACGAAGGCCAGCACCACCTGCCGCTCGCCCGCCCCGATCTCCTCCAGCCGGCCGAACGCGGGCCGCACCCCGGCCAGCGCGCGCCACGCCTGGGCGGCCTCGAGCGGCCGGGGCAGCGACAGCGCGATCTGCCCGGCCAGCGCGGCGGCCGCGTTGTAGACGTTGTGCATCCCGGGCAGCGGCACCTGCAGCGGGTAGCTTCCCGCCGGCGTCTCGACGGTGATCTCGGACCCGGTGTCCGACGGCCGGATGGCGGTCACGGCGACGTCCAGGGCCGGGCGCGCGTTCCCGCACGCCGGGCACTGATAGTCCCCCAGGTGGGAGAGGTGGACGACTCGGTAGCTCAGCATGTGCTGGCAGCGCACGCAGCGGATGGTGTCGGCGGCGTGCTCGGGCTCCCGCGCGCCGGCGCCGTCGGCCCGGATGCCGTAGTACAGCCGGCGGGCGGCCGCGCCCGGAGCCAGGCTCGCCACCAGGGGATCGTCGCCGTTGAGCACCGCCGTGGCCGAGGCGGGCAGCCCGTCGATGACGGCCTCCAGCTTCCTGGCCATCGAGTACAGCTCGCCGAACCGGTCGAGCTGGTCGCGGAAGATGTTGGTGATCAGGAACGTGTCCGGCCGCAGCTCGGGCGCGACCAGCCGCACCGTCGCCTCGTCGACCTCGAGCAGCAGCATCTGCGCGGCCATCCGGCCGAGCAGATCGCTTTCGGCGACCGCCGCCGAGGTCACGCCCTGCAGCAGGTTGGAGCCGGACCGGTTCTGGGTCACCCGCAGACCGCCGGCCCGGGCCAGCGCGGCCAGCATGCGGCAGGTCGTCGTCTTCCCGTTGCTGCCGGTCACGATGACCTTGCGGGCGTCGCTCGCGGCCGCGGCCTTGGCCAGCACGCGCGGGTCGATCCGGCGGGCGACGATGCCGGGAAAGCTCGTCCCGCCGCCGACGCCCAGCATGCGGGCCGCGGTCCCCGCCGCCTTGCCGCCGGCCAGGGCCAGCGTGAGGCGCGCCCGCGCCGATGGGGTGATCAGTGTTTTGTACGCCCCGGCACCCGCGGAATCCCGGCGCGCCGCCGGATCCTGGTTGCTGGTTATCGCGGGCACGTGGCGCCCTCCCCGGCCCGCGCCCGCCCGGCATCCCGGACGGCGTCCACGATGGCCTGGACGTGGCTCTCGTCCAGGGCGTAATGCAGGGCGCACGAGCGGATGGCGAACCGGCCGCGGATGTCGGTGCCGGCCAGGAACGCCCGCCCCTCGACCTGCAGGTCCTCGGTGATGGCCCGGTTCAGCTGGTTCAGGCGCGCCTCGTCGCCGCGCAGGCCGGCCGGGACGTAGCGGAAGCAGACCGCGGTCAGCGGCCCGGTCGCCACCAGCTCCAGGTCGGCGGTGGCGTCGATGACCCGCTCCAGATGGCGCGCCAGGTCGATGTGCCGCCGGACGTGATCCGACAGGCCGGCCTTCCCGGCCTGCTGGATGTTCCAGAGGGTCTTCAGCGCGCGCCCGGAGTCCCGGGTCTGCTCGGCGCTGCGATGGGAGTACCAGACCTCGCCGGCGAACCCCTGTCCCGGCGTCATGCTGAGATAGGACGGGATCAGCTTGTAGGTGTCCTGCAGCAGCGGTCCCTCCCGCACCAGGGCGCAGCTGCAGCCGATGGCGACGGCCAGCCACTTGTGCGGGTCGAGGGCGAGCGAGTCGGCGCGCCCCAGGCCCGCGTACCGGTCCGCCAGGCGGGGGTCGAGCACCCCGAACCCGCCGTAGGCGCCGTCCACGTGCAGCCAGAGGCCCTCCTGGCGGCAGAAGTCGGAGAGATCATCGAGCGGGTCGATGGCGCCGGTCTTGACCGTCCCGGCGTTGGCGGCGACCAGGAACGGGCGGTGGCCGGCCCGGCGGTCGGCGTCGACCGCCGCGCGCAGGTCGGCTAGGTCGATGCGGAAGTCGCGGCCGGCCGTTATCTTGCGCGGGGCGCCGAGACCGAGCGTGAACGCCGCCTTCTCCAGGCAGGAATGACCCTCGGCCGACATGTACATGGTGAGCCGGGGATGGCCGTGCAGGCCCTCGTCCCTGATATCCCAGCCGTTGACCTGGGCCCCCCAGTACCGCGCCACTTCCAGGCAATGCCGGTTGGCGTCCGATCCGCCGCCGAGCAGGACCCCGTCGCTCCCGTCGCGGGGAAAACCGACCAGCTCCATCAGCCAGCGCACGACCGCCTGCTCGACGTATATGGCCGCGTAATTACCGCCGGCGCCACTCGTGTTGGTCACCGCCGACGCAAATGCCGCGAGCATGCTCAGTTTCGATGCGGCCGGGTCCACGAACGCCGCGAAACACGGATGATTCTGGCCGCGGCCGTATGGCAGCACCAGCCGGAGAAAGCCGTCGATGACATCCCCTGGTGCCATCCCTTCGGCGGGAATATCCATTTTCTCCAGCTCTTGCCGCACTTCCTCGGGCAACGGCCGGTAAACCGGCTCTCGCGGAAGCTTGTCCAGGTAAGTGGCCAGCGTGTCGACCAGGTCATGGCCCAGACCGCGGAAGGTCTCCTCGCTCATTGAAAACGGCGAGGGGGTGGCGGCATAGCCTCCGGCGCGAGGTGCGGTGCCAGAAGGGACAGGCAGTCCCATGGATGAAATCCTCTCAGTCCAGGATTGCTGTAAAGCGTGTCAGCGACCATTCCCGCGGCCTGAGACGGCAAACTGGGACGCCCATTAACGACTTAGCAAATGCCTGTAATGAATGGCTAATGAAACGGCCGCCGATACCCGGCAGGGGGAGAGGGGCTATGGCCGGTCAGATGGCCGGGTCCCGGGCCGTTTCCGCGGTGGTGCCGGCCGCGGGCGGAGAGTCAGCCGGGGCGGGGGTGTCGGCTGTCGCGGGGGTGTCGGCTGTCGCGGGCGTGTCGGCCGGGGCGGGGGTGTCGGCCGGGGCGGGGGTGTCGGCCGTCGCGGCGACGCGGGCGGCCAGCTTGGCGCGCAGGTCGACCGCGTCCGGGTGCCGCAGGCCCCGCAGGATCGCCAGCGCCTGGCGCCGGGCCGCGAGGGCGGCGCGCGCCCGTCCGGCGGCCTCGCGGGCGTCGGCGAGATGGCCCAGGGTCGTCGCCTCGAACGTGCGGTCGCCTAGCTCGGCGAACAGGTCACGCGCGTGCTGCTGGCTCATGGCGGCCTCGGTGAAGCGGCCGAGAGCATTCTGGGAGAGGCCGATCGTCAGCCAGGTGTGCGCCTCGCCGTAACGGGCGCCGAGCTTGCGGGTCAGGTCCAGGGCGTCGCGCCCGACGACGAGTGCCTGCTCGTGCTGGCCGAGCAGCATGTGGTAGGAGCTGACGTTGCTGAGGGCGAAGGCCTCCCCGTCCCGGTCGCCGGCCACGCGGGACAGCCGGAGGGCCTGCTCGGCGTGGCCGAGCGCGTCGTCGTACCGCTCCTGGTACTCCGACAGGCTGCCCAGGTCGCGATGGATGCGGCTCTGGCCGCCCTGGTCGCCGAGGTCGGAGTAGATCCGCAGGCACGCGGTCAGGTGGGTCCGGGCGCTGTCGTAGTCGGCGAGCCGGATGCAGGCCGCGGCGAAGGCGCGGCGGACGATGGCCTGCGCGGCCCGGTCGTCCGCGCCCGCCGCGGCGTCGCCGGCGCGCGTCACGCCGGGCGTCACGGCGGCGAGCGCGATGCGCTGGGTGGCCGCCCAGTCGTGCCAGTGCCCCTGCCAGTCCAGGAACGTCGCCATGCACCAGGGGAGCTGCCAGGCACAGGCACCGAACCCGCGCTCGGCGGCCAGCGTCACCGCGCCGAGCAGGACCCGGTGCTCGGCCCGGAACCACTCCAGCGCCGGTTCGTTGCCGGCCAGCGGCTCCGGCCGCACGCCGGGCCGGGCCGGGGTCAGCGGGAGCGTGCCACGCTGCGGCTGCATCAGGTGAGCGCCCTGGTGCGCGGTGTGCAGGTAGTGATCGAGCAGCCGGTGGGTGGCCTCGCGGCCGGACTGCTCGCCGTCCTCCTCGCGGGCTCGCTCCGCCGCGTACACCCGCAGCAGGTCATGCAGGGCGTAGCGGCCCGGCACCGGCTCGGAGAGCAGATGGCCGCGGCTCAGGTCGCGAAGCAGGCCGCGGGCCTCGCCCGGGGTGATGGCCGCGAGGCTGGCGGCCGCGGCGGCGGTGATGTCGGGACCGGGGTGCAGGCCGAGGAGGCGGAACATCCGGGCCGGGGCGGGCGGCAGGCCGTGGTACGACCAGGAGAACACCGCACGCACGTCGGCGATCTGCTCGCCGGTCTCCAGCGCGTCCAGCCGGCCGTCGGCGGCGCGCAGCTCGCCGGCCAGCGCGGCCAGCGGGAAGCCGGGCCGGGCATTGGCCCGGGCGGCGGTGATGGCCAGGGCCAGCGGCAGCCGGGCACACAGCCGGATCAGGTCACGGGCCGCGTCCGGTTCGGCGGCCACCCGGGCCGGGCCGATCCGCCGGGCCAGCAGGTCGAGCGCCTCGGTGTCGGAGAACAGGCCCAGGCCGAGCGGACGCGCGCCGTCCGCGACCAGGCCGGGCAGTTCGCTGCGGCTGGTCACCAGGACCAGGCCGCCCGGGCTCCCCGGCAGCAGCGGCCGGACCTGCTCGCCGTCGCGTGCGTTGTCGAGCAGCACGAGAATCCGCCGGCCGGCGGTCAGGCTCCGGTACAGGGCGGCCTGCGCCGCCGGGCCGGCCGGGATCGAGGCCGGCGGAACCTGGAGGGCGTCCAGGAAACCCCGGATCGCCTCCTCGGGCGTCACCGGCGGCCGGGACGGGTCGAACCCCCGCAGGTTCACGTAGAGCTGCCCGTCGGGGAACCGGTCGGCCACCTGGTGCGCGAAGTGCAGCGCCAGCGTCGTCTTGCCCACGCCGGCCGTTCCGCCGACCGCCGAGATGACCACGGTCGGCCCGGCCGCCGCCGCGTCCAACATCCCGCAGAGGACCGCGAGCTCGGGCGCCCGGCCCACGAAATCGGGCGTTCCGGCCTGTACCTGCCGGGGCCGGGCCGCCGCGCACGACCACTTCGGGTTCCTCCCCGCGAGGCCCGGATCGGCGCTCAGCATGCGCTCATGTAGCTGCCGCAACTCGGGCCCGGGTCCGGCGCCGAGGTCGCCCGCGAGCATCCGGCGCGCGTCCCGGTACGCGGCGAAGGCCTCGGCCTGATGCCCGCTCCGGTAGAGCGCGAGCATGAGCTGGCCGTGGAAGCGCTCCCGGACCGGGTACTGCGCGACCAGATCCCGCAGCTCGGGAACGAGCTCGTGGTCGCGGCCCAGGTGCAGCGCCGCGTCGATGCGGCGCTCCCGGGCGTCGAGCCAGAGGTGCTCAAGACGCGGCACCTCCTCCCGCCGCAGCACGGCCGAGGGAATGTCCTCGAGAGGTGCCCCCCGCCAGAGCGCCAGAGCCCGGCCGAGCGCGCCGTCCGCCTCCTCCCAGCGCCCCGCCTGCGCGGCCTCGGCGCCGGACGCGCAGAGGCTGGTGAAGTGCAGCAGGTCCAGCTCCGCCTCACGCAGGTCGATCAGATAGCCGGGGTTGCGGGTGATGATCCGGGCCGATACCGCGGGCCCGACCACCAGCCGCAGGCTCTTCACGTGATTGCGCACCGTCACCCGGGGCGTCGATGGCGGAGCGTTGTCCCAGAGGGCCGCGGCGAGATCGTCGAATGGCACCACCTGATTGGCCCGCCGGAGCATGGCCGCGAGCACGACCCGCTGCTTGGGCGCCGATATATGGACCTCGGCGCCATTGTCACGTACCGATAGCGAACCCAGAACACCCAGCCACATGCCGTCCTCAGCCTGCCCGTTGCCGATGGCTAACCGGATATCCCTCAGAAACGGTACACGCATCCCATTGCCGGGGTACGGCCGCCACCGGAAGGGCGCCGTCAGGCCGCGGCGGTCCGCGTCGCGGCGACGGCCGCCGTCGCGTACGTCATCGTGACGCCGCCGCCCATCGCGTCGACGGCGGACCCGACGGCCTCCAGCACCACCGCCAGCTGGTCCGGCGGCAGCCGGGTGAGCGTGCCCTGGGTCGGCAGCAGGTCCAGCAGCGCGTCCCTGGTGTAGGACTGCTCCCAGTCGAACCGCCACTGCTCCGGGTCGCTGAAGCCGCCCGCCGCCCGGATCGCGTCGGCGGCCTTGTCGCACATGGCCTGGTACACCTCGGTGGCCGGGCGCTGCCGTCGCAGGTCGAACGGCGCGTCGGGCACCACCCGGTGGAAGGCCTCACCGTAGGCCGTGGCGATCTGCGGCGGAAGGTGGTATGCGTGCCAGAACAGGGCGATCAGTCCGGCGGGCCGCAGCACCTGGGCCGCCTTGGCCGCGCCCGCGACCGGATCCACCCAGTGCCAGGATTGCCCGGCCACGACCGCGTCGAAGGTCCGCCCGGCCGCGTCCCAGGCCTCGAACGTCGATACCTCGACCTCGACCCCGGTCCGCCGGGCGAAGGCCGCCATCCGCTCGTCCGGGTCGACCCCGAGCACGGCGGCGCCCGCCGCCTGGAACTGCCGGGCCTCGATGCCGGTGCCGCAGCCGACGTCGAGGACGTCACGGCCCGGGCTGGCCGCGACGATGCGTTCGACCAGAGCATCGGGGTAGCCGGGCCGGGCCCGGTCGTAGCGTTCGGCGTTACCGCCGAAGGATTCCGCGATCTGCCGGTACCGATGCGACTCGGGCCACTGCTGCGGACGGGGCTGCGGCGGTAGAGTGGGCATGCGCCCACCATAGTGGGCGCGCGCCCACTCGGCAACCGCAATGGCCAGCGCACACGCGCGGCACCGCGCGGCACAAACGTGGGCCCAAGTGGTCGTCTTTTCGACCAGCTGGGCCCACGTTTCCGGGGAGAGAGGAAGCACGGCATGCCGACCGGTGTGGCCATCCGCGACGTGCGCGAGCAGCTTTTCGACGCCGCCGAGCGCGTGCTGCTGCGCGACCGGCCCGACGCCCTGACCAGCCGGGCGGTGACCGCGGAGGCCGGCGTGGCCAAGGGCGTCCTGCACCGGCACTTCGCCGACTTCGACGCGTTCCTGGCTGAGTTCGTGCTGGACCGGGTCGGCCGGATGGACGCGCAGGCGGCCGCGCTGCTCGGCTCGGCCGGGACCGGCACCGTCGTGGGAAACCTGTCCGACGCGCTGACCGCCGTGTTCGGGTCGATCGCGCTGAAGGTCGTCGCCCTGATCACCTTCCGGTTCGACCTGCGGGCCCGGCTGCGCCGGGACCTGCCGGCCGGCGTCCCGGTCCTGACCCAGGCCGCGGAGATGATGACGGCCTATCTGGCCGCCGAGCGCGAACTGGGCCGTGTTGCCGTGGACGCGGACGTCGACACGCTCGGGCTGACCCTGATCGGGGCCGGGCACCTGCTGTTCGCCGGGCAGGTCGATGCTCCGCCGGAGCCCGACGCCGTCCGGAAGACGGTGGAAGCTGTCGTCGGGGGCGTTGGCCGATAATCGCCGTGTTGGCCGCTAACCACTGCGTTGGCCGATAACCGCCGCGGGAGGCACCGCGCGAAGGGACCACGAGCGGCCGAAGACGGCCAGCACAGAGCCAATCACGGTGACGTATAGCATCCTAAAACACGCGCCAGGCTCGGTCCACTTTGCCGCCGCAGCGCAGCGGCACCCGTGCGCTCGGGAAACGGAACCTGGCGTGCATGCCGGCCAGCGGTCATTACGACGTCATCGCCGCGCTGGTGTCATCTGGCCGACGCTGACTTCTAGATACTAAGTTCCGGATATCGTACGATCCGAGAGTCTTGTATGCACCATTCGGCACATACTGACGGCCTTACTTCATGGTCTTCCAGGCCGTGGTCCGGCTCAACTCACGGAGGTTCGATGAAGAAGTACTGCAAGGCTTACCTTCTGGCCGACCTGCGCGCCTTTCCTGACTGGTCCGCCAGCGCGCATCCGGACGAGCGAGAGCTGACCGATGAATCGCTTGTGTATCTCGACGATGAATTCAAGGTGCTGGCTTGCCCGGTCGGGAAGGATAAGGACAAGGTTCTCTTCGGTGAGGTAACTCCCGAATGGCAGGAGTTCTGCACCCAGGCCTTGAAGTTCGAGATACCCGAGGACCTGGCGTTCGCGTACACGGATGCGGAACAGGGTTAAAGTCAGGTATATCGCCGACAATAAGCCGCAATAGCAATGCCAGGTCGCGGCAACCCCTTGAATCGCCGCGGGAACCATAGCGCATGAGAGGTGATACATGGACGAATTGACCGAACGCTTGTCCAACGGCGACTATCCCGTTGTCGTCGGCGGCCCGACTCCCACCCTGAAAGAGTTCCATGAAAGGCTGGATGACATCGGGTACGTATTCATCAAATTCACGGGAACGCGCGGCGGCACAGATCTCGGGATACGCCTGGACCGTGACAAATCCGACCTTGGCGCGGCCAACTTCGACGAGGGCAGCGGCACCGCCCACGTCGAAGGCACGCTGATTTTGAACGACGATCCCGTCCGCTGCGTGGCTGACATCGATCTGGCTACGCTGAGCGGAACCGGGCATCTGGTGCTCGTGGACATGTCAGAGGTCGAGGAACTGGAAACTGCCAGCTAGTCAGGCAGGCCAGCGCAGGCCGTTGATACCGCGGACCGCGGGGCGCCGGGCCGCACGGCGCCCCGCGTCGGCCGTGTGGTGCGGCGCGATCGTGTAATGCGGGGTCATGTCAAGCGGGGATGTCCCGGCACGGCTCAGATCTGCGCGGACAGGCCGTCTATCTCTCGGTAGATCTCTTCCCAGTTGGCCGCGAGGAGCGCCAGGTAGCGATCGAAGCCATCCTTCAGGTGCGCCATGTCGTCCTCGCTCCGGCACATCGAGGCCGCGGTCGACAGCGAATGAATCCTGTGCTCCTTCTCAGCCCAGCCAATGTGTATGTAAAAGTACTCGCAGAGCTCATGAAATTCTTCCTCGCCGAACAGGTCCATATAATTGCGCGCGCCCTCGTACACGTAAACGAGCTGCGTGTACGCATGCCACTCCTGGGCCAGCAGCGCGCCACAGGCCAGCGGCGGGTGCGGGCTTCCGAACAGGCTTTCCGCATCTGAGATCAGGGTTCGCGTGGAGGCCAGGACCGGGGCCTCCAGGTCCCCGAAATCTACATCTCGCCCGTAAAGCCTCGAGAGCAGGGCCTCGAAGAACCGCCGCAGCAGGTTCACGTGAACGCCTTTAGCGTTCCCGTGCCCCATCTCGTCATACAAGTTCTCAACGGTTTCGGCCCGAGCTTCGAGGTCCGTCATGTGAAGGAACGCCAACGCTATCCGGTCCGGTGTGTGCTTCACGCGCTCGTAATAATTCCGAGCGAATATTTCGACGTGACTTGCGGGAAGCTTCGTGCCCATCCACAGCTTATAGAAGTCGTTATTGAGTGCCGGATGCCCCTTCACGGTTTCGGCGAGCGCCCTGACCTGGTCTTTAAAGTCACTCCTGCCGGCTTGCGTCGTGGCATTCTCTGGCATACTTGTCTCCCGTCGTCACCTAAAACACGTAAGCACTCGCAGGCCGGGCACCCAATCCGAGGGAGCAACTCACCAGTTTCAAGGGGTCTGCAACACGGCCAAGTATGCAAGGGCGGCAGGGGTTTAGCCAGGATAGGCCGCCGGGCTCCCAAGGGCCCGGTTGCGGCCGTGGGCGCGGCGCCTGCGGCCTTTCTTGGTAGCGTCGGCCGGATTTGCGCTGGCAGGACGCCGAGGCCCGGTCCGGCCGGGCGTGCGCCGGACGCGTCGGTCCGCCCCGGCGTGCCGCGGCCCAAGGTTCACGCACCCGCTGCGCGATGTGTTCAACGGCCGCGTTCAACTGCGGCCGTGCATCAGTTGAACGCGGCCCGGTCACCGTGACCTGTCGGAGAACCGTCCCGCGGCGCGATAACTTATGGCGGGCCGTGCCGCGAGTTATAAGCCTTTTAAATTCATCGGCGCTGGGCCGGGCGGTTGTCCGCGCTTACGCTGGCGGCATCGAGCGGCTACCATCGCCTTGCATCTGGCGAAAGGGCCGGTGAAGCAGGACGAGGTGGGCAGTGGATCACACAGCTGATAAGCCGCAGCAAGGACGCCGCCCGCTTCCGATCGGGAATTTCAGCATAGTAGATGAAAGCGGAGAGCTTGATGCCGCCGAGCTGGGCCGCAGCGTGCGCCGCCTCGCGGGCGGCTTCCATCATCTTGGCATAGGACCAGGCGTTGGTGTCGGCCTCATGTGCCGCAACCACCGGATGTTCGTGCAGGCATCTCGCGCCGCCGTGATGTCCGGGGCAGACGTCTATTACCTGAGCACCGAATATTCAGCATCAGAGCTTTCGCTTGTCGTTGAGCGGACCGGCATCAAGGCGTTGGTCTACGATGGCGAATTCGCCGAGCCCGCACAAAGTCTGCCGCTGGCACATTCGCTTGTCGCGTGGCCAAGCGGAGATATTAAGAGCTCCATCGACGAGCTGCTTCAAGGAGACTACGAGACTCCGCAGGATGTAGCCGTCGGGCAGCAGATTCTTTTCACGTCCGGGACCGAGGGGGTTCCTAAGGCCGCCGCTCGCTCGAGGCTCGCCTCGCGGGAGGGCATCGTGGCCTTCTTGTCACGAATTCCCATCGGCCGAGGCGGCACCACGGTCTGCGCGGTGCCCCTTTATCACGCTTGGGGTCTGGTCCACCTGCGACTCGGCCTGGAACTCGGCACCCGGCTCGTGCTGCCCTTGACCGCCGATCCCTACGCGATACTCGAAGCGATCAAGGCCTATCGCCCGCGCGTGATCGCTACGACGCCGACGATCTTGCAAAGCATCGCCCGCGTCGTGGCACGGTCCGGTGCGGGCATCCCCGAGACGGCGCTCGATGACCTGCGCGTGATCGCGGTCGCGGGCTCGGCCCTGCCGCCCGGACTCGTCGAGGACGCCGGAGCGGTCTTCGGCGACCGGCTGTACTGCATATATGGCTCGACTGAAGCCGGCTGGATCAGCGCGGCCACTCCCGACGACCTGCGTAAGGACCCGCAGACCGCCGGGCTGCCGTTCACGGGCGTTGCCGCGGTCATTGCCGATTCCACGGGTCAGGCGAGCGCGGCCGGCACGGTCGGTCGCATCTGCGTCCAGTCCGACGTCGCCACCGACGGACCGGACCGCGGCTCGTCCGGGCTGATCGACACCGGTGATCTTGGTTATTTTGATCAGAGCGGGCGATTGTTTGTGGTCGGAAGGGCCGACGATATGCTCGTTGTTGGCGGCGAGAATGTTTATCCGGCTGAAATCGAGAGGGCGCTGATCAACAGTCCTGATGTCGCTGACGCCGCCGTTGTCGGCGAGCCCGATCCGCACTTTGGACAGGTGCCGGTTGCTTATGTCGTACGGGCGGCGGGGACCGGGAATGTGTCCGCGCAGGAACTGCGATCCTGGTTGCAGGGACGGATAGCTTACAGCAAGGTCCCGCGAGAAATCGTATTCATCAACCGACTCCCTCGTAATCCAACCGGAAAGGTGCTGAAGAATGAGCTCGGGGATCTGGCATCTCGAGCGCCGTAGGCGCCTGGCCCCGTCCGTTCGATCGGCCGTTCCGGCACCCCCTGCGAGCCGATTGGGTTGTGACTATTCGTGAAGCGCGAGTGGGACTATGACTCGGTACTGGCTTTGGTGACCGGTGCCTGCGCTGACGTCTTCGGCCTGGCGGTGCAGCCAGCCGATAATTTCTTCAGCCTCGGAGTCTCGTCTATCGAAGTCGCCTCGGTTAGGACGAGGTTGCTGAATCGGCTGGATGTGGACATACCGTTCCGGCTGTTGCTTGAGGCAGCTGACATCTCCCGGCTGTGTGATGCGCTCTTGCGGCTCGTGGGCACGCCGGGAGCGGGAATATCGAGGATCCGGCCGAGGGGAACGGGGCTCTCACGGCAGAGCCGGCCGGACCTCATTGTGCCGCAGCAGGCGCGGGCGGACGAGATGAGGTGAGAGCGGGGAATGGTGGCCG
>Ga0335072_10001023_pt1 | contig 48033 bp, 51 predicted proteins | sample Lox_Sample_21_FD_206725 | JGI IMG/M metagenome (GOLD analysis project Ga0335072, IMG submission 206725) | Soil microbial communities from Loxahatchee National Wildlife Refuge, Florida, United States - Lox_Sample_2.1 | ecosystem: Environmental > Terrestrial > Soil > Wetlands | place: USA...
GTCTCCCAGGCCCTCGAGCATCTGTAGCGCCGCCCCCGTGGCCGCGTCCCACAGCCTGGCCATCTGGTCGCCTGACGCCGACGCCAGCAGCTTGTCGTTCGGCAAGGCTGGCTGACTCAGCGCCAAGTCGAGTCTTCTCTTCTTGGAAGACATCATGGAGAGGAACAACATAAGCCTCTCCAAGAACGTCCGATGCCATGATATGTCCGTAGACAGCATTCGTGAATCTGCCAACCGACCCGAGAGCCTGCCTTCACTCCTGCCATTGACGTCAGCGTATGAACACCCATGAGTCTTGGGCATTTGTTTTGCTTACTTGTACCATCCATCAAGGTCAGTGTGTAGGTTTCCAACATCCTCGTGCTCCGAGCCGTCAAGAGAAAAGACGATCCGGCATTGATCCGCTCTTGCTTGAGGCCGCTGACGCCTCCAACGAGCCAAATAGGCCGATCCTTGAGGTATTGCAACCATGAGACACGAATCAAATAAGACTAACCGTCTGTGTCTCGCCTTGGAGTAGCCAGGAGATCTGTTCCCGATACATGGTTTCCCTTTTCTCTTTATTCTCCCCTGGTAGCTTATCCAGGTCCGGGATGTCATAGTCGAAGAGCGCGAGTCGTGAATACTCTCCGGTCGTGTGGCGGCGAAGTACAAGTCCGCGTATTGTGCCGAAATGGCGCGCAATCAACAGGAGATGCACTTGAATAGTGCAGGTTCCCTTTGGTATGAACTCATCTTCTAGACAGTCCACACGCACACTCGCGGCAAGCACCTCGTCGGATTCTATCCGGGCCCTCCGTCGGAAAAGCCCTATCCCCCAGGATTGTTCTGGAGTTTTGATCATTTTGAGCCAGTCATTTTTCTCGCGGCCACTTTCATCGCTGTGAACCCAGAGTGCTGGACGCATACGGCCTTTTAGAGTGAGAGATGATGACTGAACAGCTCCGAATTTAGCGTCGTTAACTACGGGTTGTACGCGGCAGTCCAAAACTTCGAAGTGTTCGTCGATCTTCCCGGTAAACCATGGGCGTATGGTGAATTCAATTGGACCATTGATCACTGCCCATGACCAAGACGGGCTTTGATACTCTCGAGGTCTCCGTTTTAAGCGGTCTTCACCTGAATTCCAGGTCTCGCGTGCCCAGAGCAGCCCCACTGGGAGTTTTGACTTCCACAGTCCGGTTACATACTCATCCCCCAAAATCTCTGCATACCGCTCCGCAATTCCGGATATCGCAGGTAGTCGATCAGTAGAAAATGTGAGAGCTCGATTGGTATAGATCTTTACAAGTTCATACCATTGGTAATGAGGACTGCCGAGATCTTCCGATTCGATAGAACCAGGAATTTCTTCTGCTGAGCTGTCCAAAAGAGCCCGGCTCCGAAGTAGCAGTAAATCCCATCTCTCTTTGGTCTTTTTGTCCCAGTAGTCTGGATGGTAGTCGACCCAGCCATCGGTAAGGCCCTTCTCTTCCTGGCTAACTTGACAAATCCATTCTGTTTGGTAAGTACCATAATCAAGAATCCGAGGAGATAGGAGGCGCTCTTGTAAAGCCCAGGCTCTTCGATCAAGGGGTTCTCTAGACCGTTCGACTTCGCGTATCAAGGTAACGGATCCCAGAATGCCGTCCTTGCACCGGTAGGGCAGATCAAAGACTTCGCGAGGGTTGGTAGCGCCGAATGCTGGCCGTGGACCTAGAAACCCATGATTTACGCCAGCTGCCCGGGAAGCTACTATTGTAACGGCGGCCTGGTTATATATTGCCGGCATTCGAGCAATTTCCGAAGCTTTATCGTAGTCGTCATCTTGAACGATGCATAGGGCATCGACCCAAATGAAGTGGAGTCCGAGTTTCTCAGTGGCAATCACAGCATCTCGGAGGGAAGGGGGTAAATCCTGGATACTGAATCCCTTTATGAGTTGACTCAGATTGTGTCTTGTCGTCTTAAATAGCTGTTCCCTCCCCAACAGTAGGATAACGCGGCGAAAGGTTCTTTGTCTCCAGATTTTGTCTCACGTAATCGAAGATTTCGTTCGCCTTGGGTAGAGACCATCTCGACGAGTCTTGTAGGCATGGTTTCTCCGGTTGGCCCGGGACAGGATGGATGGCTTGTTAGACAGGAATCTAACCAGCTTCGAGCTAGAGAGAAACTACTCTCCGAGGCTGGGTCGACGTTTGCTGGCCTATTTCCAAAATCTCTCGCCGCAGGGTTTTCTAAGAAATCAAGTCAGTAGTTCGCAGAGTCTGCCCAGACCAAAGACATATAATGAAGTGAGAGCCTTGGATTTGAAGAGAAATACGCGATGCGTACCTGAGCCGGCCAAGATTTGAAATACGAAGTCGAAAAGCTCCCAGTAATCGTGATTAAGCTCACCCTCATCGTTCAGATTCATCTTCAGAATTCCGAACGTCAAACGATCCCCGGCAGAGAGTCGTGCCGCAAAAGCAGGAGTTGAAGGTGTACAATCATAGATGCTTTCAATATTGCCCCAATAATTGCCTTCTTCCATCATCAAAGCACATAGAAGGCAGCCAGCGTCGGCACCTTGCTTGAGATCGTCCAGCGTCATTCCGAAAAGCGTGAATTCGTGAAGCAACCTGTGCGGTTCATAATTCAGGCGCACATCAGGAGTCCCGATAAGCCTACTGATGAGATCCAATCGCGAGGGACCCAGGTAGCCTCCATCTATGCTAAAGTCAAGAACCATTTGCTGGCAGTGTTCACATGAATGACCTAAAGAATGCCCTAGAGCTGTCATGGTAACCGGGATGGACAGTGTGTCGGGATGCTTCGGCAGGCACATTCGGCAATCAATTTTGCACCCACAAGCAACTTCAGCAATAAGGTGGTGGCCACCGCTCTTGCAACAATCATTAGCTGCTAGTAGTGTACGAGGCTGAGCTTATTCTCCTCGGGCGGTCGACCGACCGCACTGAAATGAACAAGGGACGAAATCGAAGAGGGTAGGGCGCAGTGAGCGAAATGGGCACGTCGATCGCACCACCACAAAGGCGTCTAAGACATTCAGCAGCCTTGAAGCATGTAGTCCACGCCGTCTCTAAGACAACAGTAAGTGGGTGGGCTCCCAATCTCAAGTTGATACGCAAAAACGAATCGAGTTTTCTGGTGATGTCCATGACTGGTCGACTTGTTACAATCCGTAGCAGCCCGTGCTCAAAATTCACACCAAAATTGTTAGCAATTGATGATCTCGGCGCACATCGGCCCACTGAATGTAACTTATGATTGTTTAACTATATAGAACTTACGCAATGCGTTCTACGACGATTCTGAGCACCCGTAAGGAATATAGATGAAAGGACGAGTCCCGTGATAAACCCCCGGGACCCTGAACTGCATGCCCAATGCCCTCAGCGAGCTGCCCGCCTCCAGGTCTTCATAGAGGCCTTTATCCTAGCCATGAGGCCTGCCAGCAGCCCGTGTCTAGCAACCCGGGCCTCGGAGATACCTTCTAGGGTGCTGAGGCTATCTCTTTCCTGGTTGAGGACCGCTACACACTCTTAATGGAGTCTAAGAGCCTATCCAAGCAGTCGGTCTTTTCAACACCTAGCAGGGCTTGAGCGAGCATGTGAAGGCTCCTCACCATTCATTCGACAGTAGCGTGGTTGGAAATACCACCCTGTCGCATCTTTGAGGCAGTATAGGACATCCGTGAGCCACAGTGTCTCCGGAGCCAACGACCAGCAACTCAGGTCATGCAGCGCTCTTCATCAGTGCTCTACGATTGGCGATTGACTTAGTAGTTCTATTGCTGTGAGACTGCGATCCAGATTTTACAGATCAGCACCCAGACTGTCGCCTAGAGCAGCGAGGCGGTTCACAGCCACCCTTACCTACCTACATACCTACCTACCCTACCTACTCCTCGCCGACACAAGCTGTAGGGTGTTCACCCACTAAAGCCTTAACATCGCCGACCAGAAAGAGCCCCGCAGCCGTCATACAGTACAGACGGTACGAACCCCTCATTTCTGGCCCAAAGAGCTCTTCCCAATCGAGAGTGGGACGGGCCCAGCTCAGCCAGCAGATGCTGGTAATCGGGGCCAGAATCGGGATTCTTCTACAACTCGAGACCAATCTTGTAGATGAGCCTCGAGACTGCAAGGAGGTCACCTGCATACCCAAGCATATCAGCAATGGATCTGTGGGCCATGGCCGTCCAACCTTTAACTTACCAACTCCGAACTCGAAAGGCACGACCATGGCGGCCGGGTAAGCCTATCCTGGAGACGCATGGGTAGACAACATAGGATTGACACAGAACATAGCAATCATAGGAAATCATAAGAGAACGAAATGGGATTGGGTACATAACCGCGCATAATAGTGCAAGGCGAGGGGGTCATGTGCAGTCACCAAAAGCCGTGAGGTCGCGCGCTGAAAGGCTGTGGGGCTGTGCCTTACCAGGCTCTGGCGAATAGCGTGCATTACACGTCGATAAACTGCTAGGAAATATGCCGACAACACATCTCAAAGCAACTGCCTTTTGTGGATCAATCATCATCTGAACTGCGATCAAAATTATTCAGCTATTCTAACGAATATAAAATATGTTAGCTGCTACCAGGGCAACAGTCAAGCAACGACAATCACATGCCGCTCCACGGTGATAATCAGGATGACTTCAACAGCACATCAGAAGACAATGACATGAGACTTAGCTGCGTTAAGCGAGAGAACCCACTGCCCCGGTCCCGGTTGTACTAGCCCACTGAGACCACGCGATCGATACTGCTTCCCGAGCTCAAAGAGGCGCTCCATCAGTCCGCCGAGCTTAACGTTGGTCTTCGTTTCCATGGCCTGTACAATGCGGATTAGGTTGATGGGTACTCGTTCGTGTTTGGCGTGCGGGGACTGAATGAGAATCCGAATGGCTTGGTTCCACTCCATCAATAGATCGTGAAGACCAGAAAACGATAGCCGCCTCTTCACCTCTGGATCTGTAATTCTGAACTCGGAGTTGTAGCAAATATTGCGATACGTTTGCTGGGCTTCCCATACGAACTTAATAAAGAGCAATGTCCACATGACGAGCGTGATTCTCGTGGCTTCCAGCCTCTTCGCATCGTCCAGATCGGAATTGGGCTGTGACTGAAATGAGGCCGGCAGTAGATAGTACAGAATTGCAAAAGCAGTGGAAAGGAGCTTTCCGGTGAGTGGACCTGAAGCGTCCGGGTGTGTCCAGCCATAGTCCAGCATCCTGATACACTGTATCAGGTGACTGACATGTTCAGCCATCTGCTTCGGAATCTCGGCCCTCGCTGTTAGGAGAAGGGCGTCTTCGGACTGCCGTTCTAATTCGGCGTCGCACATACCCTTCGGCAAGGTAATGGTCATTGGTTTGGTTGGAGAACTCATAACAGGAGATTCCAGCGTCGCCACTGCACGGCCGATGTCTGCCCGGATGATCATCCTTAAAATCCCTGATTCGACGGCTGCAAACCCGCCTCTTTGCTCAATGAGATATTTCATAGCGCGAAGATGAGCTAGGGTGGCCGCATTATCTTTGAGGAAGTCCGCGCAGGCGGTCATAAGCGCAATACTTTGCAGTACGTCTGACCCCGACGACTCTTCGGCCTTGCATTGCACTTGTTCTCGTACTGCAACAAGGGCATTCTGGAGATAGAACGCGCTGGATTGGGTCTTGGTCTTGCAGACACCAAACTCGGGACGCCCCATGTACATGGCCGTACACGCAACCAGAGAGTACAAGAGCGCCTTGTCGCCCATGCAACCTTTGACAATCTCGGAGGCTTCGTAGTCTAGATCCTGGCGGGGGCAGGCATGGAGTTTGGCCCCCCAGAAAGAAGGGTGTATGCGTGCTAGGTAGAAATGGATAATGTTGTGCATATCGGAATCAATTTTTTGTGCCGCTGCATCAAAAGGATCCAAAGCCTCGTCCTTCCCACAGATGCGCGGAACGAGTCTTAAGTTACGGTCTGGCTTAATTGTGACTGCATCGTCCCTTGTGTCGTCTCCAGGCTTTCGAACGTTAGGTTCAGCAGCGCTGCTTTCGCAACCGCGCGACTGAAGCTCAGCTGTTACGGTCCTCCATCTGTTCGAGCCGACAGTTGCAATGGCACTGGATGACTCTCCCAGTGCGCGTCGACTTAGACTGATTCTTGCGGCTCTCGCCTGGATCTGGACGTGGGCATTGATAGCGGAAGCCTGGGGGGCTGCGACGCGTTTGCAACCTCTATAGGACTTGGCATCGGTGTTGACCCAGAGTAGTCGAGAATCTGACATGGCGCACGCCTGCAATTTCACGCTAAGATGGCCATTAGATGGCTAGCAAGACAATTGACCAGCACGTAATGGGCCCTTATCTCGCGTTCGTGGAATTTGACCACGTGATTCCCCCCCCGCACACCCATTATTTTGGTGTGCAAAAGTCCAGAGCAACATGTGGTCTGCCCTGTAGAATGTAGATATCTCTCCAGCGCCAGCCGAATTGCCCCATTTTTAGTGTATCTTCTTGCCCCGTGGCTGCAGAGATAGAGAGAAGATGTCTCGCGAGCTGCGCAAAGAGCGGGGGCCGAAAAAGCACTTTGATTACTACAGCACTGAGCTACTGCTAGATATATACATGGCATGATGGATGGGGAAGCCCTCAGAGTCAAGAAGTGGGAGGATCCAGTTACAGAATTTCGAACTTCGATGACATTGAGCTCCTCTCAGTGACTACAAAGTCAAACCCAACAAAATCGAGTCGCCTTCGCGATTGACCTTCATCGACCCCACAGACTTATTGCAATCGTCATCCCATTTCTAATTGTCGAGTGACGGACTTTTCGGTAGCGCCGCGTACAAGATGTGTGCGGGCGCAATCCGCATCTCTGAAGCCCTACCCAAGCTCGCACTATGCCTTTAGGTTCCAAGACTTACCGATGGGAACTTTGTCTCTATATACCGCTGGAGGCGAAGTGCAGCACCTTCGGACCGAGTGGAGCTTCTGGCTCGGCACTACGATTGACAACTTGCAGCTTGCGCGCGGCTTCCGCGACCAGCGCGACACTCTAGAGATGGAGTGTCTAACGATGCGCGAGCGCCTCGCGAACGAGCTTCTGATTCAGCCCCTCGTTGTTCTAGAAACCATGAAGGCGACGAAGCAGATCGAAGAAGACCAGCTTGACACATGCATCAAGGCGTGCTCGAGCAGTTCTTGGATACATACAAGGCTCTCCCTAAGTGGATCGTCGAACCTGGCTGTCCCGGGTATGAGACCCTCCGAGCCGAGCACATGGACGCGGAGCGGGCGAGGCTGGACACGGAACAGGAAAAGGTCGATCAGTCGTTCTTTGTTGAATGTCAGAGCAGTGAAGGAGATGGATGTGCTGGATTCCTCGGGGATGAAGATAAGTTCTTCTGAACGAGCAGTCATGGGGTTTACCGGAGCTTTGTGGGTATCTATGTGGCAGAGAGCTTGTGGTTTAACCAAGGGGCACATTTGAGCAGATAACTCACCAGAGAGCGTCACTCTTGTTTGGATTGGTTGAAATAGAGACTTGAAGGAACATTGAGGGCACGTCATTCTGGCCCTTGTCTAGCATCATAGACAACCAAGGGATCACAGAAACCCTGAAACATACGGGGATGCGCTCATGAATCTAGTAATAGAGTCTCTGAAGGGCACCAGATTCTCTGCAATGCTATCCGGGTATATGGTATCAAAACGCCATTTTTCTGCATTTAATGCCATCCCATCAGTTTCGTGAATCGTCACGCTCCATCACCAGACAATGCTCGGGCATTCTGGTCATTTTGTCTCGAACCAACTCTCAATTCTGTCGACAAGCTCGGCCTTCTTCCCTCCAACTGGTATACCCTTTACGCCACACCAATCCTTCAATTGCTGGACAGTTAACTTTTCCAGCTGTCGTTTCTTCCACAATTTCCTCATCTCTTCTTCACTGATGACCTGTCCAGGCTCAGTCTTTATACGCTTGCTCGGCTCTGAGCTAGCAACATCTCCATCCGGAGCCCGCTTCTTTAGCGCGCTTGCTCCGGAGTGTTGGTTTTTGGCTTTGTGCGTTTTGTACACATTCTCAAGCTCCACGCCCCATTCAGTTACTTCATTACCAACTCTTTTATCGATCTGGCGATACTTCGGCTTCGTCTTATCCTCGGGGTGTTCTGGAAGGTCTTCCTCCAGCGCCAGAGCTTGCAGAATGCGATAATGCCATTGCAAAGCTGGGTTGGGATACTTGCTCGGATCATAGATGCCTTTGGGTAAGGATAGCTGCCGTACAACGTCGCGCATTATGTTGACTAGTGAGTCTGGGGCACGGAGCGGGTCCTCACCCTGCGGCATAGGTGGATTCTGGCGAATATCATCTGCAAATGGAAGTGGGATGAGGTGGAGGCCCTGTGGACAGCCTGTCATGGACACACCTGCAAGATTCGACTTTGAACCATCATCAGGAGCTGTCAGTGTTGGAATCAGCGCTGCAATGACGGGTGCGGCGTTTCGACGGGCAATGAACCACGTCAGAGCCATGAGGTTTGATTTGACTAGCTTTTGGTGAAGGGCGCTGAACACGCGAGTGCTGCCAATAAAGTGGTCCTCTGAAGGGTACAGGAATGTTGCTTGCTTGATGTTTGCCCACATTGGAAGCATGGACTGCGGCTTGAATCCAATCAGGCGGATGATGGGTTCGCCAAAATTGCGGAGGTCCTTGATCTCCTCTGGTGTAAAGACAACTTGCTCACCACCAAAAGTATAAGCTTTTCTTATTTCAGCCTTCTCCACAGGTCTCATACTATCATCAGCATGCTGTGTAGTAGACCCTACTGCGAGTTGTGGACGGTCAGAGCCAAGATATATATAACAGCTTCGGGACGGCCTTTGATGCTTATACAAGAGATAGCCTTTCAACGATATGCGGAAACCTGGCGCTAATTCAAGAGGTATCGAAGAGAACAGTGTCCGATGAGGGGATTGCTTAGAAGCAATACCGAGGAGTAGAGACTGGAGAAGCGTAATGCCATCTTGAGAGCCTGTCTTGAAGTCTGTCCAATCCGTTGATGAAAGGGCAGAAGGATTATAGGCCGGTGCATTGGGATCGCTTGGTGTTGAGCGGTAGATTATGTCGTCGTAGAATAGCTTCCGGTCGAAAGCGTGAGTGGGCGAAGAGATGGGGAAGAGCTCGATCACGACACCAAGGTCATATAGATCTTTGGCACGGACAGCGGCGGTTGAGCGCAGAGCTTTTTCTGAAGCATGAGGGTTATCATTGTCCGTGACGATGAATAGCCGGCGTGATGAGAAGTTCGGTGCTCTTGTCGTGAAGATCTGGTTGGCGCAAAACAGGACATTCGACATCGAGACTGGAGTCTTCGACGGTTTGAGTATTTCCCTGGCTTCCGATGAGTCGTCTTCAACTAGTCTCTTGAGACCTTTTACATCTTCTGCTTCCGGAATACTGAGGTCTATGAAAAGATAGCATCCAGGATATGAAAGACCACCTCGACTCTTCTCGTCTTCATCAGGGAATTTTGAAGCTTCGGTACCATAGAGAAGGATGCCCATCATATCTCTTGGTTGTGATATTATGCGTTGTTGCATGAGATGGTAGGCAGTTGTAAGGGCTGCGAGTACAGGAGACTGGGTGTCGGCCTTTTTCGATGCCAACGACGTAGGCTCTCTCAGCATTGACTCACTGACTTCAATTGCGAAGAGCACAGCATCTTTGACTGTCTTGTAGCCCTGTGACTGTCAGAAACGTACCGTGGGAAAGTCATTAGGACGTACACTCTCATCAACATCATCCTCATCCTCGTCGTTGTCTCCGTCATCGCGGCTGTGTTGCTCAGGGTCGTCATGAGGTCGAAATGGTAGAGATCCCGACATTGTAGGCGGTTACGGGAGTAAGAGGTAAGAGTGAGTATAAGCCCTTAGACACGCCTTGCGCTGGCACCCCGAGTGATTGTGGTGAGTGATTGTGGTAGGTGATTGACAACTTCGATAACCTTTTTGAATGGTGCAATGACGCCAGTGCGGAGAAAGGCGCAAAAGCTCCCAAGGCAGCATTCGCGAAATATCAAGGACTAGGCTTCATCAAGAATGGCGCCTGTCGCGATATCACATGACGCGCCAGGCGTAATCTTGAGAACGCCCAAAATCTTTTGTTTGGGGAGACGCGCCCCGAAAGCCACTCGTATCTGACCATGTATGTGGAGACGATGGAAATGCTCCAATCATCTAGTCCATGCGAGTAGGAAGAAGGAAGTGTTAGTTTTAATCGAACATTGCATGCCAAGGCGTCCACTTTGACCACCAAGCGGCCGCTGTTATCTCAGACTATAACTTTGCCAGAAGCAAAACGCGAGCCGATAACCATGGCACCTGGCAAGCGCAAAATCGAAACTATCGACCTCACCAACAGTAGCGACAATGAAGAGCATCCCCTTACCCCTCCACGGAGAAACAAATTCGCAAAGCCAAAGGTGCCACCAAGCTCTTCTCAAGACCAAAAGGCCCAGTCTGCGGCTATTTATCCAACGCCGGCGAGCTCAAGCCAGACCTCTTCAAGTCAGGGATCTGCACATGGCGGAGGACACGCAATCGAATTTCGCCCTTCCCATTATCCCCCTGGCGTAAGCACGTCCGTAAGTCCGCTCTACAGTGTCTAATCAGAGATCTTTCTTGGGGTTTCCACCTATTCTTTCACAATGATGCGCCTCCCATTCCTTTCTACATGTGTATCTAGCAATCTCATTCAACATTACTGATCGCACGGGATGAGTAGGTGCGTGATGGCTGGTCCGCATCGACTCGAGAGCAAGAGATCGAAACCGACATGAGACGTGAAATTGACCTAACGCAAGACTTCGATGACGACGTCTATGACAGCTATGAGCTATACGGTATCCTCAATACGAAGATTGTTGGCTGTCGATTCTATGACGGGAGGGTCACCGTAGGCGAGTATGTGACGGTACGAAGGGAACCAAGAAATCCGTACGACTCGAACGCCATTAGAATAGACAATATCCAGGCAAAACAGATCGGCCACATTCCGCGACAAGTGGCCGCAAAGCTAGCCAGCTTGATCGACTCTAGGGAGCTTTTTGTTGAAGGTGCTGTCACTGGTCCCAAAGGTTTCTACGAGACACCCATGGCCCTAAAATTATTCGGTACGACCGACACAGTCGCAGCGGCAGCACTCAAGCAGCGGATGCAGGATCTCCGGCTTCCAGTGACCGATCACATCAAGGCTGAGGCAGAGCGAAAGAGGAAAGCAAAGGAACTTGAGAAGCGTAGAAAGGAAGCGGAGAAGGCTGCAGCCAGGATGAGGAAGCTTGGCGGTCTCCAGGTTGACGAGAATGGCGACGCTCGATATGCCGGTTTCGCGACACCAGGAATGGGTGGGGAAACCCAGACCATGGAGGAACTCCTAAGTAATGCTCAAGCGTTCAATCCTCGTGACGTTCAAGATGTGGTCAACAAGTTTGCTGCCGGTGAAGAAGTCCTTGCGAAAATGGAAATGGCTGACCAACCCCCGAGCATGAAGACAACTCTTCTGCCATACCAACGCCAGGGCCTGAAATGGATGCTGGATCACGAGTCGCCCAGACTTCCAACTTCAGGCTTAGCGGATCCTGTGCAGCTCTGGAAGAACAATGATGGTGTATTCTTGAACATAGCCACAAGCTTCGCAACCAAGCAACCACCCGTCCTAGCCAGTGGCGGTATCTTGGCTGATGACATGGGCCTCGGCAAGACAATCCAGATCATATCCTTGATTATGGCTGATCCTCACCGAAATCGCCAGCCAACCCTGATCGTGGCACCACTGAGTGTCATGAGTAACTGGAGTACTCAGGCAGCTACACACGTCCACAAAAAACTGGCGCCCCGAGTCTTGATTTATCATGGATCTAGTAAGAAAGAGATGACTGCGAAAGATTTCGAAGAATATGACCTTGTCATTACCACCTACCAGACCATGACTTTGGAACTCTTTCCCTACGGGACGACCAAGCCAGTGAAAGTCCCATCGCAGAAAGGTCTTTTTTCGACCACCTTCCGTCGCATTGTCCTTGACGAGGGCCATCAAATCCGCAATCCGAAGGCTAAAATGTCGCAGGCCGCCTGCGCTATCATGGCCACTTCTCGTTGGGTGCTGACAGGAACGCCAATCGTGAACACCTTGAAAGATTTGTACTCTCATGTCAAATTCATTCGCCTCACAGGCGGCCTTTCCGAGTTCGAAATTTTCAACGGCACACTCATACGTCCCCTTAAGAACGGCGACCCTGCCGCAAGTGTCCTCCTGCAAGCACTGATGTCGACCGTCTGCCTCCGCCGCATGAAAGACATGAAATTCATTGACCTCAAGCTCCCTGAAATCACGTCTCTGAAGTATCCCGTCACATTCCTGCGACACGAGCGAGAACGATACGACGCCTTCAAATCCGAAGCCCACGGCGTCCTAGAGCAGGCCAAGGCACGGAAGGGCGATACGACATATTCTCACCTGCTGGAGGTGCTATTGAGAATGCGACAAACCTGTAATCACTGGAAGATGTGCGGCGAGGATCGAGTCTCCAATGTCCTCAAGCTGCTTGAAGAGAACAAGGCCGTCGACGTAATGGATCCGGCCAACCGACGAGCCCTGCAAGATCTCCTTCAAATCAGAATCGACTCTCAAGAAGACTGCCCTGTCTGTATCGACACGATGCGAGACCCAGTTATCACAGCCTGCGCGCATGCCTTTTGCACCGACTGCATCGAGAAGGTCATAAACGAACAACACAAGTGCCCAATGTGTAGAGCAGAACTGGCAGACAATGCTGCCCTTGTCCAGCCCTCTGCCGGGCTCGGCGAGTCCGATGACGCCGCACAAGTCGTTGATATTGACGTTGATACAAGCAGCAGCAAGATTGAAGCACTCGTGAAGATACTAAAGGCTTCAGAGAAAGAACCGGATACTAAGACCGTCGTATTCAGCCAGTGGACGTCCTTTCTGGATATTGTGGAGAAGCAACTCGAGAAGCATGGCCTGATATTCACAAGATTGGATGGTAAAATGCCGCCGTCGCGTCGCGATGCCGCCATCGAAGCCCTCAACTCAGACCCGGATTGCACCATCATGCTTGCATCCCTCTCTGTCTGCTCCGTTGGACTCAACTTGGTTGCTGCGAACCAAGTAAGCTACGCCATTTCCCCAGCCAACGACTCTTTATCACTAACACCTGTGTAGGTCATCCTTAGCGACTCCTGGTGGGCACCTGCAATCGAAGACCAAGCCGTTGACCGGGTCCACCGCCTCGGCCAAACGCGAGCTTGCAAAGTCGTCCGTCTGATTGTCGAAGACACCATCGAAGACCAGGTATTGGAAGTGCAAGCCAAGAAGAGGAAGCTGGCTGGCCTGGCATTTGGTGAGAAGAAGGGACGGAATAGGACTCAGGAGCGGGCAGAGCATTACCGTGACCTCGAGCGGCTGATCCAGTAAGTGGAGTGGTCCAATCGGTAAGCAAATGCCTTTGAGCAAAAACGGGACTATTCGGCGTTCGGAAAGCCTTGGTATTTCGCGATTGCTATGTACCAAAAACTAGCCTCGTGTTTGAGGCGAAGATTCCTCTGCATAAGTCCGGCTTGAGAAAACAATAAGGTAGAGCAGATTTTAATCGCAAATACGAATTACAACCCAGAAAGTGCTTTTGACTGTACTATACATCCAATACTCCCAGAGCCCCTCCAGTATCAACTCCTTCTATCAGCTGGCAACTCAACCCGCCTTGCCTCCGCTTCCATCTCTTGCATCGGTGGCGGCGGCTCCCACCTCCGACTACCCTGTCCACTGAGTTCTGCGTTCTGCCCTCCGTCAGGACCGTAAGCGTTGCCCTGGCCGAACACCTATGTCCCTGCCCCATGCCCCTGCCCCATGCGTCTTTCTGCGACAGTTCCAGACCAATAGGTATTTTCTTTGGCTGCGACCGCCGGCGCTGATAGACGAACGCCGCCACGGCAATCAGCAGAACCAAACCAGCGCCTACACCGACACCCGTTACTGACTCCGATGGCTACTGAGCTGGAGTGCATGCGCTCATTGCTGCTCACGACAATGGACGTCGGACTTGCCATTGCCGTTACGGATGTTGTCGTTGTGCTCGAGGATGTCGGGATTTGCGATGCCGTGGGCGTTGAACTCGGATCCGAAAATGTCTGCGGACTGCCCGATGATCGTCATGGTATAAAGCGTACCCGTGAAGCTCAAGATCTCGTTGGTGGAGGAGCCGCCGCCGCCGCTGCTGGACCTACAGCCATCGTTGCAGTAGTACGAGTTGGACGATGCACGACAGTTGTGAAGGGGCCACGAGCATGTTGGCCAGCTCACTCATCAAGTAGAATGTGAGGACGAAAGACAGCCAACAAAAATCCTCAACACTCTTCACGATTACTTGAGGGGGAAAGTGCGTCAGACCCTTTTGGTTGTCTATTTGCCTTGCAAGGAAAAAGGAAAAAAGGAAAAAAGGTCTCGGTCGACTCGTGTTGCGTATCGCCAAGACAGAATTTCGAACGCGCAGCCGATTCCCACTTAGGATCTATACACATCCCACGCGCATACTGAAGAGTTGCAGGATCGTAGCAGAGCCTGTTGGAAAGGCAAACTTGAGTGCTCAAGCAGCAGAAGCTCTCAGAGGCTGATGCGTCGCCAGAGGACGTCAGAGGTGGACAAGCCGCCGTCGGGAAAGTAGCACGATGCGCGAATTATGGCGGGAAAGAGTGTTAGAACGCAGCAAGTAGAGACATCATTCTAGGGATGTAGGAGAAGAAGGCAAGAGAAAAAGATTCCATGCTTCCCGATATGAAGTTAAGAAGGAGCAAGAGCGGAGATAGAAGCTGCGAGTGCAGTATCAAACTTGAAAGATGTAGAGAATGGTTTCGGTATTGGAGTTGTCAGCGCTCCGAAGGCTCGGAGAGCGGCCTCACCGAGAGTGTAAGGCCCCCCCTAAAGGGACCGAGTCCACCTTTGGCAGTTTCTCGTGAACGGCAGCCTTAAACCCGCTTTTTGTCATAGCTGTCTTTTGTTAGATCTTGTTTTACGAGGCAGCAAAGCCCCGCCTTCTTGAGTGCGGCAAGGCAGAAGACAAAATGACCCGGCATGCTTTCTCCAATCATCAGTGAGATTGTCGGAAAGCAGTGTCCACAATCTCACTAGGTACAGTCGCAACAAGATGCCAAACGATGCTTTCTAGTTCCGTATATTTGTCATGGCTGGAATAGGTTGGCGGACACCAGGCCCATGGCCTGGCAACTTTCAGACGCAGTCGGGCTTCACCCAACCGAATTCTTTGAATTAGCAGACTATGAAAGGCAGTCCTGTCCACGGTAGGTAAGATGGGTATTTCGATGGCGAGATGAACAAAAGGAGCACCAAGCAGGCTGGGAGTCCGAAGAATGCCGTGCATCGAGCCTTTGGAGCTGTGACTAGGACTGCGAAGGGAGATGGAGGGAGTGTCAGTAGAAAGAATGCTAAGTAACGGTGATAGAAAAGTGCATCGTCCCACCGAAGGTCAGAGGACGTGAAGAAAATGAACGCAGCGCCTATGTCTAAGTTGACAGCGCAAGCAGAAAGGCGTTGATGGAACAAGCGGTGCGCCACTGCTGGAATGCTTTGAAAAGCCGGTAAAACCCAAAGCTCCCCGTCGCTACCATGACCAAAACCGTCAGCAAACAGGGCATTTCTTCGTTACTTCCTGGCCATGAGCGTAGCATCGTGATAAACCTCTTTTACCACTGCAGCAACATTCCCTTTGCCATCGACATCACCGCCTTCGACATACCACTCAATAACCCTACCCAAGGCGACCCTCGACTCTTTTTCCACAGTTGTCCAATGCCCAGTCCTCGGCAGCAGCACAACTTGACTTCGTTTCGCCAAATAATCCCCGATACCATCGAGGCAGATTCTCTGAGTACACGCCTGGTCTTTCTGGCCCCAGATGATTGTCACGGGCGCCTTTAGGCTCCCAGCATGGGGGGGCTCAAAAATACCGGCTGATGAAGATCGACGTCTGCGGCGGTCGCTGGAACATGAGTCTTCATTTTCAATGTTGTAGAGCGCGGCAAGGGTTTCAAGGCTCTTCTGCCATTTCTGAGTCCCAGCTCCGTCTGTGTAATAGCGTGTTTTGTCGACAAAGGATGAAGCAGGGCTCTGGGCTCGATCTCGAACAGCCTTGCTATACGCTATGACGTTTGTAGTGCCATCAGTGTTGTCCTTTGCCACGCTGCCGTCTGAGATTTGGGTCTTACACTCCTCCACACTTGGGCCAAGAGTTGCTGCCATTGAGTTTGCTAATGACCATTCGGACTTGTCTTTGCCGTATGCAGCTCTCAGGGCCCCACGGAGGAAAGCATAGTTGCCACCTGTTCCCAGGTATGCGACCATGAAGCGAGGGAGGTGGAAGGCTGGTATGTATCCAAAGAGGAGAAGTTGTTTTAGTAGAGGCTTGAGCGTCTCTAATGATTTGCGGAGGCATGAGCGGCGTTCAACGGGAGCGCGGAGGAAGGTATTGAAGATTCTCTTTGACGAGTCCACAATGTTGTCTTTGTTGCTCAGGGCTAGAGGTACCTATAATCGTTGAAGTTAGTATAGGATCGTGACGGAGCGATGCCTTCTGGCTAGGGAGAATGGAGCGGATTGGGTGGACTTGAGCGTACCAAAGGACCATTGGTCACGATGAATCTGTCCGCCAGAGCAGGAGCTTCCGCAGCAAGCCTAAACGCTAACACGCAGCCCCAGTCATGACCTACAATATAGACTTGTTGGCCGGCATGAGCTTGCTTGTCGGTATGGCCATCAGGATCTCCATAATATTGTCGGTCGACATGCAATTCTCGCATGGCAACAATGAACTCCGTCAATGCCTCGAGGACCTCTTCCGGACCGTATATGTTACAACCATCGCTGCCTCCATATCCTGGCAGGTCGACCGCAACCAGTGTTGCATTCTCCCCAAGAGAGCTTGTAGATTCAAGGAGGTGCCGCCACATGATACAGCTATCGGGAAAGCCATGGATCAAAATGACGAGAGGCTTGACGCTTTGGGATGCGTCGGCGTTGACAGTGTTGGTTAGGTAGTGTAATTGACGTCCATCTTTGAGGGTGAAAAAGCGGTGGGAAAGGCCGTTCACCGTCTTGGAGAGATCCCAGAAGGTGTTTCGGGCTGAGGATATATTAGCACTGGATGAGGTAGGGTATGGACATGGCGCACCGATAGCTAGCTGCAAGCGATCCTGTTCGGAATCCTTTCGAAAAAATGACCTGTTAGCAATAGAGATGGAAAGATACAGGCACCAGCTAAAGAGCCCAAAGGCATAGAAGGCCAGCAGGTAGAGAAAGCTGCCGTGGGGAGCCGCCATGATTGAGGACCCCTTTAGTTCATAATGGTTGCGGTGTTGTGTAATGTTCGAGGTGGAAGCTTCCTACTCGGCAACGTCAAGACGAGCATATGGGGAAGGTTCGTCGGGTGAGGGACGAAATGCGCGTGCTCGACGGGACGGGCGCCAGCATCGCAAGCATGACTGCTGGTTTCAAAGGGATGGTGCCCCGGCTGTCACATCACTCAAACTGGAAGAAGCAAAAGATGTTCAGCGGCCAAAGAGACTTTGTCAAATCAGCACCCTAGCCGTTACTCTAGAACGGCGACCAGCAGATCAATTGCAACCCACGTCCTGCAGTCTTGGGAAGCGGGGAACATTTCCGTTGATTGGGGTCACCATGTCACGAGATCACGATCGCAAGAGCCAATCAGGGGAATAGTGTCTCCCTTTACCACACACTCACCAATATATTTCCAGATCTTCTGGAAATACGAAGCGATTGGTATGCTCCCAGCCCTGTTCTCTTCTGTCTGAAGTAACTACGTATTCCCGACTTATGCTCGCCCTCCCACTCCCTCTTCCCTCTCTGTGGCTTATAAAGCCACCGTTTCCATATTCCTGCTACCTTCTCAACACGTGCGAGGGACATCCCCTCCCGCGTGATCGGCCACATCTCTCCAGACTCAAAGTCAGCTTCCACATGCTTCCTCGGAATATCTTGCTCTCGGATGTCGGAGCCAACCATCTTCACAAGATTGGCCGCGTCTGAAAGCTTCCTACAAGCACCGCCGTTGTCGCTCAATCCTGTGTCCAGCATATCCCATCAATCTGCCAGCTCCTGAGCACTTCGTAGAGTTCACACCTCAATATCTGGCCAGCATTGCGGTTCTATATGTGGCAACCCGTCCTAGAGAGCTCACTATCTTCTTCATTGACTTTGCGCAGCGTTTACTGAAAAACGCTGTTGTTTCTGGAGTGAGGCAAGCGTCGTAATCGAAGCCACAGAGATGGGTAGCAAGTTGATGAAGAAAGATCGAGATTGTGCCGGAAGCTAAGCCGTTTACCGCTATTTCGGCCTTCGTAGAGTTGGTCTGGACGGCCGGAGACATTGTTAGGGCGTTCAGATTGGCGTCGGATTCGGCGGACGTTGATGGGGCGATAAAATGGCAGACTTCAAGTCTAAGGATAGGCATGAAGACAAAAGGGCGATGAGTTCGTCGAGGGTCTGTCCCTCCCCCTGAAGAAGCCTTGGGGCCCCAAATAAGAGAAGAAATCCCCTACCGACCGAGCTGGTGCTTCTGGAGTCGGAACCAGAAGGCCTCAATACGCTCATTGCGCGTTGAGGTACCTAACATGCAGCATTCCTGCACGAGAACCTCACCCAGGGCTTGCGGCACCGCCCCAGCCAGCTTGCTCTGGAGATAAAGCTGAAGTTGGGCATCGGCAGGGGAGGACGACTTCTTGATCGCGGTCAGCATTGGTAAGGCGGGGCGCCTAATTGTGCTGCTGGAGTGTACATATACATAGAGCCAAGTGACGCAAGCTTACGCACGATTCACTGTACCCACGTAGATCCAGATAACATATCGCTGCGTAGTCGGTGGCCGTGAGAGAGGAGGTCTCCCTGTGTATACCGTCGAGGGGCTTCCACTTTGGCGGTAGCGCCTTTGACACCGAGTTGGTGGCACTGGTAAAATTAACGAACTGGCCTAGGAAAACTTTGATTCGCGAAAAGTATCACAACAAAATGTCACTCCGCTTTGACTCCCGCTTCAACGCCAATACTTTCGCGCCCTTTGAGTTGTTGATCAAGAATACGGCTTGTTGCCAGCTACATTAACAAATAGCTATCTATGGCAAATCCTTATCGACGCATTCTGGAGGCTAGACAGATCTCATTCCCCAATGGCACTACTTGGGCTATCGACAAACAACTCTCCCCCGAGCGACTCCAGGATTGGCAATATCCATATGAAATGAGAGCAGTCTACGCTTGCACCAAGGTGCCTCACGCTAAGGAAGGTGACAGCAAAGCTGGCATGAAAGCTGTTATCAAAGTAAAGATGCAGTATGTTCAAACGCAGACCCTCTTACATTTAGTACATTGAATGGAACGATCTAATCGTGCGGGTGTAGAGTCAACACCATAGATTACGAGAATCCTTATGATCGACGTCTAGGACCATCCAAATTTGTCAACGAATATACCTCCAATGAGCTTTTTGCTCTAAGACTACTGGCGAAAGCTTCTTGCCAATCCGCACCGAGACTGCTTGACGTCAAGAAAGAAATACAGGGCAAGAAGGATGAGTTTCCCGGTGGCTATACGGTGTATATCTTGATGACATTCCTCCCCGGGAATCCGCCATGGGATTTTTGGGAGCTACCGCGGGTAGAGAAAGCTCGAATTCAGAAGGCTTTTAAAGATGCGATCGGGTAAGATCAAGCATTCGCAACTAAATCTACCATCCACTAAATCTTTGGCTAGCGAAGTGTACCGTTGTGGAATCATGCCAAACGATGAGGCTATTCGCAACATCTTATGGGACGAAGAGGGCGGTAGATGGTCTGTCTCTCAATGTTTCGCTTATTGGTCGTGGGCTGATCCAGATGTTATCACAGTTTTATTGTAGATTTTGAAGATGTCTGTTTTTGGTCAAAGGCAACCGAGAGCGATCTATGGTTCGTCGACGACGGCTTGCTTCCCAGTTGGAATCTAGCGAAGCACGGCAACTGTCGCACAGGCATTGACCTCTACGGTGATGGCAGTTGCTTTTCTCGTCCGACTCCCAACGTCAGGCGAAATACATCAATAGGCACTAAAGATTCCGACAAAGGATTTCTATCGGTTCCTTGCGAGCCTCTGCAAGTTGGCGCAACTATGGTCTCCAAATTAGATCACCAAATGAAGAGAAAGCCAGCTCGGCGAATACGCATTCCGAAACTTCTGGATTGGCGCAAGCCGCGCCGTGAAGGCCGTTTGTTGAGGGATTTGTGGTGCCCGTTTAGTCAGATGTAAGACCAGCTTTGTTCAAGAAATACCTAGGAAGATCCATTCTTCCTGCTGATGACTATGATTGCTAGGCACGTCAATGACCATGTCACCAGATTGAAATGGCGGAATATGATATTCCTGCTGCGGCGCGTGATAGCTTGCCGCGTAAGCTCTCTACTCACGCAGATGTGATTTCGCTATCGGTCCGCTGGTTCCCACCATTACCACCAAAACTTCTTCACCTTCCATCCTCCGCCCTCCACTGCCGTCATATCCACTCTTTCATTCCCTTCCGCACATCCACCGCCCCGTCTGCGATCCCTCGAGCTCCAGATCAACTCCTACATAGGAGGCAAGTGCTTTGTACGGAACCTGCGGGCGCTTTTTAGGAGTGACTTGCTTGCCGACAGAGGTCCCAGGAACAACAAGAACAATCTCAATGCCTTTGCCATTGACTTCTGGATGCTCTGTGTTGCGAAATGCCTTGAACGGCTCAGTGTGCTGGAACCAATCGCCCTTATCAAGGGTGAGTCGATCTGCGAAACCAGCGGCCTTGATTTGGCCTTGCTCACGACGAAACGCAACAACACGATCTGCTGTAGCATCGCAGATTGTAAGGAAAGTATATCGCATTTGGGCGCCCATTTGACCATCGTAGTTGGCTTCGAGGTCGACGTAGACAGAGAACGGTTCGTAAAGAGAGGCGGCGACGTTTTTGGACCATCGCTGGGCCCAGAAGCTTGACTTGTTTGCCGGAGTCAGTTGATGGTGCTCCAACACCGAAGTATGCCTCTCGCGGCTTCATGACGGCTCGTAGAGGAATCTTGAGGGCAAGATGTTCGATGTAGATGGGTTTCTGCATTTGTCGGCTCGTTGGCGTGGCCATTATGGGCTAGATGTTGGTAGGGGTCGCTGTTGTTTAGTGGGTGATGATTGGTGGTGTTGATCACCAAGATAGAGGATGATTATGATTATGGTGAACGAGGTTTCAGTAAAGGGTGAGGAAAAAGGCAGCTTATCTACACGTACCTACAGACGCGAAGTGAATGCGAGGGGGTCATTCATGAAAGCTACAGAACTAGTCATCACCTTCAGATGCATTCACAGTTCGATGAATTCACTCTTCGGTTTCTGCCTAAGCCTATCCAATCTTTACCATCCATCTTCTCCAGTCAAGTCTGCCATCATGCTCTAGTGGAGACCATAACCACTCCTCCATGGTGAAGTCCCACTTCGACCGGAGTCTCATGCTACTGGATGACTCTCTTTTGCAGAACGTTGATGACTTCCCATCCACTGCTCTCACTTGTGGACTCCACAGTTTGCTCCTGCAGCCAGTGTAACTCAAAGAACGGGAGCAAACTCCAAGATGTCTCCTTCCCACTCCGGTAAGATCACCTTCTCCCACTTCACTCCTGCCTCCTTCATGTTCCGGTCCCCTGCCAACCACAAGTAGAACATCCGGTCGAGCCTAATGACGTACGCCACAACCATGACCATCTGGTCTTTGTAGGCATTGTTTGCGGTGTAGATGATATTGGGGACTCCGACTACCCAGGGCCATGGACTGAAGCTATTTTTGTGCCTTCCAAAGTACCCCCAGGGACTCCCCAGGGCATGAACAAAAAGGCTTATGGATGATATCGAGTTATTGCCGACTAGAGGTTATTTTTGGTATAATGCGTTGTCTGCTGAGCCCAGATTAGACCAGGGGAGATGCCAGGGCATACAGAGGCGGACAGCCCAATAACACGCGCCGCTGGAAAAAAGGCTAACCGTAAGCATGGCGTGCAACCTCTTTCAACGCCAGGAGGAGCAAGACCTATTCCAGCGGCGTTCAGTTTCCTAGAGAGTCGGAGTCCGAGTACACCTCAAGTTGCCATTATTAGATTAGTAGAACCACACGAGACCCAGGCTATAAGCCTGCTGAACCATTTGTCCACCCCCACCCAGCCTCCCGTCGACTCTTACGCAACGTATGAAATCTCCAGCGCTCTACAAAATCTTGCTAGACAGCGCTCGCTGAACAGGTGAAGCAGGAAGCGCGAATTGGAGGATCTGAACGATGCTCACTTCTGTCGGCGTCTAGGCTGCAGCACCCGGAGGCTGGCTCGTGCACACTGGAAATTCAGACAGTACCTACGCACAAGACTTTACCTCGGTGTCCTTCGAGCAGTGTCCGCAAGAGTCCTGCCGGCCTGAGGCTTGACCAGGGGGTCCTTCCAGATTAGGAAATTTCCGGCAAGGAGTAGAGATGTGTGTCATTTGGCTGTAGAATAGGCTTTCTAGTGTACATTTAGCACTCTTTCACTCTCATTCAACGAACCCATGATCCTACCACGCCTTCAGACACTACGGAGCCTCGATGATGTCACCGCCCAGGTTCACGCGCTCCGGAGTAATGAGCTTCTTTGCAGAACTGAAGGGCCGATCGCATGCGCAAGACGTTGCAGGGCAGGACAACGTATCCAACGCTCATTTGCACAACCAATGCTTATCAAGGTCAGGTCTCTCTAATGCACATATTTCTGTCCCATATTGCCAGATCAGGGACACCTTAGAGTTTGGCGCGCAGGCTGGCTGACTGTTCAACTACTAGGAATTCCGTTCTTCCCATCCTTTGCTTCGGTAACTGCGATTTATCTGAGCCTTCAGCGAACTCTTCCGGTATCAGACCATTAGCTGCGAGGGTCTTGGTACCCATAGCAGTGCTGAGAACATCGTCGTCATCGAACCCGATATCCATGGGATCCAAAAAGGCCATTTGGGGTCTGAATGTGGAAAGAAGCTACGGGAAGAAATTTGAGCACACTGGCCCTCGATCTATATCTTCTATGGTAATTCTACACTACATTTGGCCTAGGCGCGCCCCTCCCAGGCCGCCCAGGCCTGACACGCAGGCCAAATAGCCGGCCTGTTGAGGACACTGGCTTCGAGTACGTGTTTGTCTCTGAAGTACATCGCCAGTTTACAGCCACTGAGGGAGAGCGACATCCTTATCAGGACAGCGAAAAGTGAAGAGATTAAGACATACCGAGCAACTTCGCAGCTCTTGCTCTCGAACATTTTCATCCGTGGAGGCGTATGTTATAATACACTTATAGGTGTTCACCATGAGTTGAATCCTAAGAGACCTGTGAAAAGGACACCTTTTGATGCGGCCAATCACCATCGACTAGAGCTTGTGGATATGCTGCCGTCGATCATATCAAAATGCTTCACAAGAGTTCACCCGCCTAGGTTGCCGCTCACGAACACGACCAGAACCGCAGCATATGCAGCACAGGCACCAAATACCTCTGATCTCCTGGCGTTAGTCAAGAGACCGATACAAATTGCAAAAGCAACAGTATAGCCTGCAATGAGACCCAATTTTTTCTGCTCACTTTGGACATAGTATAGATTGTAGATGGCGCCGAATAGCATGCCGGCCGCGACGATCACGTTGATTGCCCCTACCACCACGCCTAATCGATAGTCAGAATAGGACGCAACGGAGCTGTTGCGGACGTGATGCCGCGTGAAAAGCTTCGGGAATTTCTCTCGTAGCCAGATTGTAAGACGGTCTTCATCAGTCCGACGGACCAATGCCACAAGATCGCCTTTGAGAATGGGGTCATATAACTCTGCATCTGACCCTGCAAGCTTTGGATATGCAGGCGACTTATGTCGGTTGTTGAAATAACCATCGAACGCCTTGTGGGCTTGGTTTGACGGTCGCGCCAATTGAAGCATCTGAACATTGCGGAGCACTGTTTCTTCTGGATAAAGCATCAGCGCCACTTCGGAACCTCGAAACCCAACTTCTAAGTTATCAAGCCTGACTTACGATATTCCTTAACTTTCTCCCGAATGTCCTTTGCGAGTTGCAGCCTGTCAAGCTCTCTCTGCTTGTTTTCAGCCTCTGCACGAAAACGAAGTAATTGCCATTCCATCGCACTGGCCATAGCATCGACATCTCCAGCAGCATCTTCGCGATCGAATTCGTCTTGTCGCAACTCCAATTGGTGCAGTTCATTCTGGAGATACAATATGTCCCTCGCTGCTAATCTCTCAAACCGTCGGTATATAGCGCCACTGTGCTCCTTATCGCCAGCGATGAAAGCGGCAAGGTCGGCGAAGCCCACGCGCTCGAAATCCTGTTGTTTCTCCTCGTCGGAGGACATACATTCATCTACCTGATGCTACCACAAGAGCGACATGATGAAAGATCATATCTGAGCATTGGACGGCACGATGGAAGTTGTCACCAACGCGAATCGTCGCAACTGATTGGTTGCAATACCACTCCTAGCCTCGCCAACAAATTTCAGCCTGATTTTCTTGTACCAATCAACGAACACTCCGCGGTGCGTAAATGCCCAACCCGAGGTAGCAGTGCCCGTGCACGGCACTATCACCGCGAAGTCGGGCGCACAATCTCGCTATCGTCCCTGTCGTCTCCATTTTATTTCCTACCTGGCACCCTTATTGGTCCTTGTTTCCTATTACACTACACTTAGAAAATGCTGTATATTACAAGGAACATAACTCGGGCTTCGGATTTAGAACTAGCGTTTTGCTTAAGTGGCAGGCGGCAGCCACTCTCGCCGTTCTCTACAAATCCGACTTCATACCGAAGAGCGCAAAGAAGCACGCTTCGCCGACAAACTGCAGATTGTCCATCCCATCATATGCCACGATTGTGACAGGTTCCTGAGCATTCAACCTCAAGGTTGTCTCAATTAGAACAATTCAGCAGTGCACAGGTTTTCAAGGATGGACCGACAACCACTACAGGATTACTTCTTGCCAGGCGAGGGCATATCCAGAGAGGTGATCACGGCCGATATCTGTCGGTATTTAGGACTCGATGCCCTTGTTAGACCATACCAGATGCCAGATGTAAGGTCTTCAGCCATTCCAGAAGGCACATGTTTCTGTGGCTGATACGTATGCAGGGACATATGCAGGGTCGAATGGGATACCTGATTACAGCCTCCCGAGCACCCACTTCGGTTCGCTCCGACTCCTGCACTGCGAAATAGCTATTTGTACAAGCTCTGATTCAACTTTGGCTAGGCTATGATCAAGTCGATAAAAGAAGATTCTATAAGATGGGAACAGAAAAATGCTGCACGCGGTAGTGAGCAGTTTCAGAAGATGAGTTTGCCATCAAATGATTACTTCTTGCCAGGCGAGGGCATTTCCAGAGACGTGATCATGGCCGATATCACTCGATATTTAGGACCCGACGCCCTTATTAGACCATACCAGATGCCAGATGTAAGGTCTTCAGCCATTCTAGAAGACACATGTTTCTGTGGCTGATACGTATGCAGGGTCGAATGGGATACCTGATTACAGCCTCCCGAGCACCCACTTCGGTTCGCTCCGACTCCTGCACTGCGAAATAGCTATTGTACAAGCTCTGATTCAACTTTGGCTAGGCTATGATCAAGTCGATAAAAAAAGATTCTATAACATACGAAGCGGAAGCTGCACGCCGAGGAGGTAAGAGGCGTCTCTAGTAGAGAAATAGTCCTAGATCCGACATCATAAAGAGAAACGCAAAGACTGATAGGTGCTGTGGCTCAAGAATCAAAACTTGCTCATTCCGATGCAACAACAGCGGGTGGAAGACGCTGCCCTTTCTGGCGCAAGGGTAAATTCTTCGAGCTTCCAATGATCCTCAACGGCCACGCAATCACAACCATTCCAGATACAGGAGCGCAAGTAAACGCCATTTCTAAGCAGACACTAAAATCTATCGGCGCCAGAGGCATGTCTCAATGGGGTGGAGACGACGACAAGGTCGGGCTAGGCAACGGTATGACTGGAGAAGCAGACTGCCAAGTCGAAATACCTTGTCGTTTCCCGGATGGCACCGAGAATACCATACTCACGTTTCACGTCTTCAGCGAACTTGCGGAAGGTGTTGTGGCTATCATGGGTCAGCAATTCCTGGACGATACGCAATGCCTGACCGTAAATCTGTCTCGGCTGCGTGAGAGGCAGTCTCTTCCGATCCCAAGATGCTTAAGTATAGGACCCATTCTTCCTTCAGGCTTGCTTTTCAAGGTTTATCTGGATGGCAAACTGAACAAGGGGTTGGCGGATACAGGATCTGAGATTGATCTCATCTCAGAGGATTGTGCTAAGCTCAACGGCTTCCAGATCCTGGGTTTCGGGAGAGCCGACAGGCGCTATGTTCAGGTGGCCACCGGCGGCGATCCAGTCTCATTAACTGGTAAAGTTATCGTGAGGTTTGACACTTTCGAGGACGTTGACCCACCCCAATCTTCTCACGCTCAAACTGGCTTTCCTCCTCCAACCCGCCACTCCTCCGACCAGGTGGAAAGTGGTCGAATATCACCATTTCCGTCAACGACAGACAGCGCCGAGGGACTCCTGGAGCACGACCACACGTTCTATGTCTTACCAAGACTACCTTATGATCTAGTCTTCAGCCAAGCACTGCTTCATGCCATTGATGCTTTCAATCTGCACAAGAGCGCCTTTGAATGGACGCTACTGCCCGAAGGACGAGCAGCCTCGCTCTGTCCGTACTTCTGGTGGAAAGGGAACAAATACCCAGCTGCCACCACGAGTCAGTACATTCTCTCCTGGTGCTGCCAGAGTCCATGCTGATGATACAGTATCTGATTGTCGACAACGTGAAATCATTCGCCAGAGCAATATCAGACGAGAACGTGATCGGCTCAACAGATGTCTTTCCAGAGCGCAAACCAACAGCGAAAGGGATGACATTATTCGTGACTTAGCACGTTGCGATTATAAGGATGAACAAGATGGAGCGAAATACCAGGCTGAGCTTGCAGCCTTGCAGGAAGCTCAAGCGCGAGCTCAAGCGCGAGCTCAAGCGGCTCGGCCGACAGGTCGGAGATATAGATAGGGTTAAGAGATAAATTAGAATACTTCCCGTTCGGTCCTGGACCTTTATTCCATCAATTGCTCTGCTTCATTTGAAAAAGCAGCATTCGAGCTACTAAAGTTCTGCATGTGGCGGGCATACACGCGAAGTCGTCTTACTAGAGTGATTTTCAGTAAGCTGCTTCTCTCCATTACATGGCCACGCAGATGGGCTCGCGTCAAAGAGGTGAGTGAAAAGTGAGCTCGCTGCAGAAAGTAGTTTCCTTTTACCACCAAGACCCAAGCACGTACTGCGGCGATGGATATACCCAGGAACTGTTTCAGCGTTCCTGGGAAATGATGGGGTCTTTCCTAGGAGCTGAACAACCTCCTAGGAAGGATGTGCTCCCGGTTGCGGCGGGCAATAGGACCAAATGCCAACTTGCCACTTAGCGCCAAAAAGAGAAATGCAGCACCAAGGTCAGGACCACCAAAAGCCACAGCGGGCGTAGGTCGTCCCTCCCTGAAATGATTTTGAGATCAGATATTCGAACTCTATGCATATGGAGTGCCTGCCCATGAGGTGCCCGCCTATGAGGTGCCTGCCCATGGGGTGCCCGCACTTGAGGTGCATGACCATGAGGTGTCTGCCCATGAGGTGCCCGTCCATAAGGTGCCCGCCCTTGAGGTGCATGACCATGAGGCGCCCGCCCTGCTAGATTTAGGTTCTGGGGTAGCGGAATGTTGATAGAAAGACTCTCTATTTAGGGGTTGGATAGTGTCAGACCTCGGGTGTTTGCAATCGCAGGGTGGGCTTGCGATTGGCAGGTGTCGGGCCTGCTACTAGCAAGTCTTCTGGCGTGATGGTGGAACTTGTGTGTATTCTGTGTGTGTGTCTTCTGTCTATGTCTAATTCACAGAGGTGTGGGTCAAAAGTATCCGCGCCGCTAGTGTTGTAATTTTCGTATTGAAAGCTCAAGAAATTTCCTGTTAGGCGTACCAACCCATTGCCAAGGGGATGGAGGGCCCAAGATACCCCCCAAATTTAGGGAGCAGTACCTGGAGGCCTAGAGGCAGCTGCCCTGGAAACGATGTCCGTGAAATTACATGACGAAAATTACATCGCTAGCGGCGCGGACACTTCTGACCCACACCTCCCCTATCTAAATAGACCGTTGTCACAACGCCACAGCACGCGTGTACCTTGCCACACGTTCGTAACAACAGTGTCAACGTATGCGTGTACCAGGCCCTTCGCGTGAGTCGAGATTTGGTAGTGGCAGCCAGGCATTGCTTTCGCAGCCATTCCTGGGACGCCCTTGAGGTGTCGCCGACTTAATTTGAACACAGCCTTGCATCGAAGGAACAGAACGTCAACCAGTAAAGACTTGCATCATATCTCGTAGGTGTACTTAAGGCTATTCTCAATAGGAGGTATAGCATCCTACAATCATGGAGAAGATGACAGCGTGCACCCGATCGTCATCTAAGCTCGCCAAGTAAAGGTGTGGGAAATCACTAACTAGGAATGTTGAAAGGGCATTCAGATAGAATCGATGCATAGTGCCTCAGCTACAGCTTGACTCACCCCTCGAAAACCCAGGAGCATGTTTTCCCAGAGATGACTGCGGTTTTCTGCGTTCACAACGTCCCCAACTTCGTCCATTCCGTGAATTGGGTTGACACTGGGCCGTTTGGGCCATTTGGGTCGTTTCTGGGATCTTCTTGAACCGAGTCAGGTGACGTTGAATATGTGTTACTTCTGCTCGATCAAAGGCTTGGGTTCACAGCGCGCTCAACTACATACTTCCCCCTGCCTACAAACTCTGCGCCAACAGTACTTTTCTGAGCCCCTTCTGTCTGAACGTCTCCTCGATGACATCTGCTTCCAAGGCCGCTCCATGTCCGAACCTCTCCTCATGCAACATGACATCTCGTCCATAGTCCATTACGTGCTTCCCGACTTCCTTCCTCACAGCGTCGTTCATAGTAGGAGGCCCACAAACAAGAACAGTGACCGGGGTGTAATCCTTGCCTCTGGTTCCAGTAGTCAACATGGCACCAGCCACCGTCGTTGCAGGAGCAAAGTATCGGTCCATGATATCCTTCATTGGAGGTCTCTTGCCGTAGTTGAGGATCTTGATTCCAGGCTTGAGCTCGCCGAGACCAGCTTTACCCGAAGCAAGTAGTGACTTGTCGATATCTCGGGTAAGATAGATGCGGACGTCGACATCGGTCTTGGCTGCGTTCAAAAGCGGGATACCCCAGGCAGCGTCCTGAACGGAGTGGACAAACCAGACGAAATGCACACCAACAGTAGACTTGCGCTTTCGCAGCAAAGACAGGTAGATTGGGATGGTGTAAGTAGCTCCAATGCCGCCTGCGACGCACAAAATCTTTCCTGCGCCTTCGTTTGAATCGAGCAGGGGCGGCATGTACTCCTTGGCCTCTCCGTACGGTCCTTCAATCATGACGAATTCCTGTCTGTCGTCTGCCTTGATTTGATGATGTTTGGCTTCCAACCAGCGAGTGCCAGGTCCTCCACGGTTGCGGATCACAATATCGACGTATGGGGTACCACCAGCAACGTGTTGCTCCGGAGGCAGCGATACAATTGTGAATGGATTTCTTGGAGCAGTTGGCGCAATGCTCCTCTTGACATATATGTGCTGGCCTGGCACCCATGTAAGAGGGCGACCTCCAACAAGCGGGGTCGGGATGCGAAGCTTCAGCAAGGCGCTGCTGACCGATGTCCCTTCCAATGTGGTCACAGTCGAAAGTGTTTCGCCGGAACTGTTCTGGCCTCGGGTCATTGCGTTGAAGGCGTACAGTATAAATGCTTGGACGACGTATTTGCGAATATACGCTACGTGGAAGAAAAGAACAATGGGGACAAGTCCAGATTGAACGACGTGTGACCGGAAGAACTTCTGGTGATAATTTCCCTTACGGACACCGGGAACCGAGAAGCCAGCGAGAATGTTGAACATAATGAAGGCGAGAAAGCCAGTACGGACGTCCCAGTCGCCAAAACGCTTGCTCAAGAGCCCAGCTTGGATGAAGAAGTTCAGGTACATGGTCGCGTGGGCTACAACCATTAGGTGAACAATGCGACCGAAGAGGCGGTGGTAGTCGTTCATCTTCTCCCAGGTAAGGCCAGTCGCAATTTGGACCGGACTAAGTGGGGATTTAATTGCCATCATGTAGTGGAAGGGCAGTTGAGATGCGGCAACATGGCCGAAGCGTTTGGTGAGGTGCAGGTAGTCATCACCTGTCCTTCTGAAGACAAGGAAGAGCAAGAATGCGGCGTATCCCAATCCGATGAAGTGGACCTTCCGGGCACCAAATTCGGGAGTCAATGGCTCATTCAGCCACCATGCAATCCGCCTCTTTTGCACCGTCAGAAATCCTGGTATTTGAGGCTTTCCTGTCGGCACCGCCACTTTGTTGGGTTGCGAGAGGAGCTGGCGGAGGATGTAGATAGAAGCAAGGGCGATGACCGGCGTAAGGTAGGCATAGTAGCCAGCTTGATCGAGTAGTTTCCGTCGTTCCTCGATCTGGGCCGGCGTCAAGGTGACGAAGTGGTAGGGCCAGCCCATGGCTGTGCGATTGCGTGGGGCGGGCGGTCAGGCAGCGAGCTGGAGTAGGACTCGAGCAATAAAGTCGTCGAGCGGAGTTTTGCAAGTCGCGTCACGAGAGAGAGAGAGAAGGGCGATGAGCTTGAAAGCCGCTAGAAGCAAATGAAGTCCAGCGCCGTGGGGAGAATAGAAATAGGAAACAAATATGAACAGATCGGCCCCCCTTGATCTGGGCCCTTCAAGCGTTCGGCCTGCAGCTTGGGCCATTTTTGGATGGTGCAGAAATCCGGGGCTGAAGCTGAAAAAAGGGGGCCCCCCGAAGTGAGTGGTATTGCAAAATTATGGCCGAATTGCACGCATCTCTGCAAAGAAATTTGAACCGTATTTTTGCAACGAAGCTGAACAACTCTGCATGTGCTTTGCCAAGTCCGTAGCGTGCGGATGGCGTCTGGCTTTCCTCACATCAAATTGGACGCAAACCCCATCCAGCAATGCTTACTACAACACTGATATGATTGTATCAGGCCCACCTATGGATCCTCCAACGGTTCTCGAACGGTTTTCGGATGCGGCCAAAGTGGTACTTTTGGGATTACGCTGCGCAACCTAAATTATGGGAGCTATGGTACAGATATGTACAGCGGTGGAGACACCAGGGCGAAAAGGGTATTAAGGAGATACCACTCCCTATGCTTTCCTGTAAGAGATACCGTCGAGATTCCAAAAATATGCATAGTCGCTAGTTTTGCAGGGAGCCAATGTCGCGAAATGAGCTCATCGAAACCAGGCATATGTGCTAGAAGAACGCTCAAAAATGACATGATCTTCGATTTAACCCCTTCAGAATGTCAATATGAGGCCATGTATTCAAACTCTCGTCGCTTATGCACTCGTAGTGACATCCGAGGCAATATCCTTCGTCACTCCGCGTGCTGCGTCAGAGGAATTCTCCGGTGCGAAATGTGGGTCTTTCAAGATCGGCTTCAGCCATTTGCTTAGACAAGGCACCCCTATCTGAAGCTGCTGCCGCTGCGGCCGCATCCTTGGACTCGGGCATCTGTCTGTCGGGGATATCATTCGACATAGGTTGGGGCCCTGTCTGGATCACTTCTGACTGGCGACGTTGCAGTTCTTCAAGCTTCATGACTGGATTCTGTTTTCCACAAAATTGGCACCTCCAATAGAGGACACGCTTTGAAGTATCAACGGACGCAAATTGGGGTGTAGAATAAGATGAGAAGCGACGTACCCATTCCTCCTGCTTTGGTACACCTTCGGCAACAGGAAGCTGGCCCTGCTCATCTCGTTCTTCGCCCCAAAAGCTCGGCCTTCTAATCGGAGCTGGCGTTACTGGAAGGCTTGGCCGCTCAATTTCAGTTGGGAAGTCAGTCACCTTCGTGCTCGGACGTCTGCCCTTGCTTGCACCCGCTTGTGCTGTCTGATGCAGAACCTGTACCGGACCACGCCGGTGTTGTGCAAAAGCTTGCACGTATCGCTCAATTTCGGGCACATCATCCCACACGTTTCCGTATGTCTGCCAATCAATTGCCATTGGTGACGTAGGTCTTTCTTGATCAGAGGGCGGGGGCTCTCTGGCCGGGGCGGCGGTGTCGGTGTCGGCAGTGGTAGTGTCGGTGGTTGTGGTAGTAGTAGTGGCAGCTGGCTCAGGTTCAGGTACAGGTTCAGATTCCGGCTGTGGTTGTGGTTCAGGTGGTTCTGCTGGGAAGACTCTCGTTGCCTTACGAGCACGGAATTCCCAAGGAAAGATCTGCTTCGGCTTTGGGGGTGCAGGGGATTTTTCAGGCACTTCATAGTACATGTCTTTCGGAGGATCAGGATATTTGGCCGGCGGCGTGAACAATTTTGTCTCTTCAGACATGTAATATGTCTGACTCGGAAAATTCGATGCCTCGGGTTTCGAATGGACAGGCGGTGGTGCACTTTGCAGGTTCAGCACTCCCCCCCAAAAACAACAGAAACATTTCCTTACTGTGCGGGATCCCAATCCGATTGTGGAGCTGAAAACCTTCTTTGCTCCACCGTTGGCGTTGGCTTGAAATCTCCGTGCTGTATCTCCTCGACGACTTCAGGCTTGTCGCCCATTGGCGGCTCTACTGGAATTGTGATGTTTTCTGCAGAAGGTACGTCAGTCGTGGCGGGCGTGAAGGAAAAGGCTGGCTGGCTTGATGGGGGTGGCTGGCTTGGGGCGGTTGGCAGTGGTTCGCCGATAACTTGACTCTGAACAGTTTGCGATGGTGTCTTCTGCTTGCCAATCAGTGGAAAAGTGCGTTTGTGGTCCAATCTGTCAATACTTGCCGGTATCCTATAGTGCTTGTCGTACGTGGCCCACCATCGGCCAAGCAGTTCTCCGTAAACGCCTGTTGATTTCTTGTGGTCTCTGCCCAACGTCCAAGGCTTGTCTTTTCCGATGAAGTGGATCAAGCTGATACTGCTCTGGAAGTGCCTGTACGCTGGAATGTATTGATAGCTGCTGTTTGGTGTGCAGTTGTAGGTGAAACTTAACCTCTCCCAATCTTGGAAATGCATGTTAAGTAAGCCCTGATCAGCACCATCAAAGCTGATTCCTCTTTGCGCCAGGGCCAACAGCGAGTAGTAATCACCCATGTTTGGTCTTAGAACCATCACTCCACTGTTGAAGCAATCCGGCCAACCAATATCTGGGGCTGCGGCAAAGTCGGTGTCGAGCGTGAGGAGCTCGTTTGGAGCACGAATGGCCACCACGTCTGCATCTATGTAAACTATCTGGCGGTATTGTGTTTGTCTCCATAATTCAATCTTGGTAAAGGTGGATATGAGGTCGGGTCGTTCCATAATGTAGAGATTCGCAGGAGTTCGATTGGTTATTCGATTGATGGGGACGACTTCATCGTAGACGGTCTGGCGTGGTCAGCAATTGTTCGATGGAATTAGATCAGTATGGGAATGTTGACCTTCAGCTCGGTAATGGTAGTACTGGACAATGTATCGAGAGTGGCCAGTACTACGATCTTTGCTTTTGCACCTTTGTCTCTGAGCGAATGCGCCAGGACCATCGCACCTGTCTTCAGGATCAATATCTAGTTGATAGAACTCGTATATATCCTGGCTGACCTGGAAGGTAGGCGTCGCTCATGAGCAGCTATCAAACGTCGTTAGTGAGTTGGAGTACATTTCAATGGAGAGAAAAGTGGTTGCGTACGGTGGCATAGACTGCCTCCTGCATTGGTGCCATATTCAAGGCAGACTCTGCAACAAAGTGCAGCTTCCTGCGGACTTGAAGCACGAGTGCAGGTGTAGGTTGATCGTTGCGGTAACTGAGTTATCTCGACCTCTTGAAGCTACCAAAGCTACCCCCGCACCGGTCGAAAAGCTGCTTGGAGGCCCTAGCTCCAAGTGTGTGATATTACGCACATGATGCAGCAAGTTTCCCTCGCAGGCCTTCGCTTCTAAGGTCTGAAAATGAGGTTGACGTAAACGCGTGATGATGAAGAGCAAGATGAAATTGTTGAAGGAAAACAACACGAGGTCCCTGTATCCAAGACCTTGTCACGTCTAGCCTGAAGCGTTTTGAAACTTCAAGAAATTGAGATTGCCCGCCCCCAGCTCATCGTCATCGGCAAGAAACTTTGGCCGAACTACAAAGCCAAAAGGAGCCCCACAACGCACGGTTCAACCCTTGTCTCGAGGAGCAGCTGACCCCCCATCATTAAGAGTCCACGCCTGTCCGTAGCCCCCAACTGGGCAGCTACCGGTACACCTCTAGGATAATTAGATTAGTCCCTACATTGAAGCTTCAAGCATTAACCTTGCCCTATCTTATGCGTTGCCATCCGCAAAAGATCTGGCATAATATGGCCGGTCAGGACAAGAGAAATGGTCTCTGATGGCAGTCCTCGACCCCTCTTCCTAACTGCATCCGCAAGGCGCTTCGGAAGAAGTTAATGGCCACAAGCAAAATTTTACCATGTCTGTCCGTTATCTCGAACATCAAGTCAAGAAAGGAATTGTTTGTCATCGCTCACACGCTGCTAAATCTCACTCCATTTTCTCCATCCCGGTCTCCCGGAAACCTATCGAATTTTCTGGCTATTACCTCCTTCACCCTGGTCAAGTAATGAACCAAACCGCAGGGGCTCAGAATTATAGAGTGCTGCCCTCAAGGGTTTCTCAAAACCGTGTCCTTCCTCTCCTCCCATTCAAACAAAAGCGTAAGAAAAGTGGCCCGGAATACAGAGGCCCGGAATGAAATTGCCCGATGCGGTACTTGATTTGTCTGCTGTGGTGGACACTGATGCTACGGCAGTCATTAATGCCTTCTACAGTGAGATGAGATCCAGGTTCGAGTATCTCGGAAGTTGCGACAGCCCTGACTATGAGAAAAATCACCGTTCTTCCTCGGTAAGCGAATCTCATTCTTTCAAAATCAATACCTTTACTGTTTGCTTGATGGCTGCATACACGGCTGCCATCCTACCTGCTTCACTTGCGAGCTTGTATGGCATACATAGTTGCGAGTCATGCGACTAACGGCACCTGACACCAAACGGCAAAACAGGAGGTATAAAGACCGCTTCCCATGAAAAGGGTGCTGTCGATGTATCTCGGTCTTTCTTCAATCTCGCTGCTAAGGTGCCCCGAACAAGTAACGAGGGTCTTTTCTGGCAACGGACTCCCTCAGATATCAACCCTTGTTTCCTTTGATTTGCGCTACAATGAATGGCATGCAGATTGTCTTCTATTGTGTGGAGGCACATTATTGGGAGAATAATGTTGACTGCAGCATTCTGAGTACACGAGCCTGGACATTCCAAGAGATATATAGCTGGTACCGCGGACTATGGTCTTTTTGTCAGACCAGATCTTTTGGCGATGTGAATCACTTTTGGCTTCGGAGATTGGTCCGATTGGAATGCATGACGAACATCCGGAGTATGCAAACAGACTTCAGCTGACATCAAGTCCTTCTGCTTGGGGTAACCCTGGTTTGATATCGTCGAGGGTTATACGTCGAGATGATTGACGAAAGAAAGCGAAGATAGAATTGTCGCTCTGTCCGGCATAATACCGCCTATCGACCTCCCACATCAGAACCCTTTACACAAACCATAGAAAGAGGAAGAAGAGAAAGAGAGAGAAATAGTGACGAGAAAACCCACATCTCCTTCCAGAGTCTCGGGGTGCCGCTTAACCAAATCAGTATGTGTTGGCCACCCGTTGCTCCCTCCTGGTACATCAATCAAATATCCCCCAACGCAGCCTCCACAAAGTTACAGCAAGGGGGCCGTATATCGTCTATAAACATTCCCAGGGTATTGTGTGTAAGACAGGTTTAGGTGAACAAAATGTACATCTCTACGTCGAATACCAATGCACATGGCCTAGTCGTCCGTACATGCTGTTTTATGTACATCAATCAGGACCAACCGATGCTGGACCGACAGACCCAAGTCGTCCCTGGCCTCCCAATTCAAGACCCATTTCGTGTATCGTCCTCGCATGCAACTTCCTAAGAATGTTGGTCTAGCCAATGTTCCTCGTGAAGGGTGCCAAAAAAGTCATATCCTCCCAATATCCAGCCTCGTCAAGCGTTGCATGTCCATGCCCGCCCAACTTTTCACAATGCCTCGTAATCCAGTGTCCTGTCGTCCAATGTTGTCGATGCAAATCAAGAAATAGTTTCCCCACTACAATCTGGTATCTTCAACCCCGGTTTCAAGTTCCTTGCCGGATCCATCAGTCCCCACTTGTCCTCCCAATCCTTTCCTGGAGTGTCGTAAATAATCTTCCAAGGCTCGTCAAACGCCTCGAACCTATCATCCAACAGGTTAGCCTCCTTTATCACTTCAACCGTCATCTCGGTCAGCTCACCAGAAAAAGTCCGTGCCGTTTGCTATAGCTTGACAGATGAAAGTGTCCATGAAAGTGTTCATCTCGGCAATGCCCGCAATACTCCCGCTCTGCCCTGGTGCGCAGTCGCCCGTCGCTCCTCCGCAGTCCGTTCCACCGCCGCTCGGCCAGCCGGTCTCACTAATGACCTGGTCCTTGTTCGTCCCCTGCGTCAACACAAGGTCATGCTGCTGCCAGAAATCCCACGTCCAGCCTGCGGCAATCTCGGCCGTCACGCCTGCGAAGAAAGGATGGATGTTGGCCATGACTATATCGACGGCGGCGACGAGTTGTTCGTTCCAATTATCACCCAAGTCCGACGTAGCAACCGGAATGTTCCACCCTTGGGCAGTGAAATTGGCTTTGACATCAGTCAGGATCTGAATCAGACTCGCTTCCGAAGATGCTTTGTCGACTCCGGCACGATATAATGCTTCATTGCCAATAATGGCACCTTTGAAGATAGAATGGTCAGCTGTCTCGTCGATGATCTTGTACATTTGAGCGAGCTGCCTGTCGGTGGTCGTTTGGTTAGTATCAATCCAGACGCCAAGCCATACTTTCATATCCTTGAGGCCGAGTCTATCAATTGCATGTAACGTCATCTCCGTTTGATTGCAGTCTGTGCCGTACAGACGGACTGCATTCGTCAGCTGGGACAGGACGGCCATGTCTCTGGTTACGTTGTTCTGTGATGGCGGATATGTCAAACATAGCGGATATTGAGTACCCCAGGGTGTATAATCCATCCCTGGAAAGACCTTGTGAAGGTTGGGGTTGTTCATCAGCGCCTGTATTTCTGGCGAACTGGAGTCAAGGTCGCCATTGGCAGCGGTGTCGCCGGCGGCTGTGTTGCTGTTGTTCCCGGAGTCACTTGAGGATGAGCTTTTCGCACCGAGAACACCACCGATGATACCACCAATAACAGCTAGGACGATAACGGTACCGATAGCAAAACCGACGACCCATCGCATCTTGTTATTTCCTTCTGTCTGACGGGATAACCACTCACTCTTTTCGACACGGCTCAGGGGGCCCAGTCCATTTCCAGTGCCACGTGTAGGTTCGACAGGATTGTAGGTTCCACTGGGTGTTTGTGTCTTATGCTTTCTGCCCGTCAATCCACCAAGGATCCCCTTGACTCCACCAGCAGTAGCTGCGCCGGCAGCTGCGGGACCGTGGACCTTGGTACTGGGTTGACGGCCAATGTTCAGCATAGATCTTCGCCTCGGATCTGGCATGAACCCATCGTCTCCATCGTCAGCAATGTTGTTTGGATTGATGTTCGCGTCACTCATCTGAGAATGGAACACGGAACTAGTCTGATAGGGGCTATCATGGTACGCTGCAAGGCCTGCAGGCACTGGATACGCGGCAGGATAGTCTTCCAGAGGTATGCTTCGGCCAGATATGTGTGACGATGTCAGATCCGAAACATCACCAGAAGTCATCGATCCTGGCGTTGCAGCACCGGCTGCTAATGGCAAACCAGAAGAGTATGAATCTCGTGGTCTTAGTTGAGGATAGCTGTTGTTCATTCGCTGAGGAGTGAAAGCTTCCGCACTAGGCGGCGGTGGGTCTCGCTGACCAAGATTATAATCTGCGCCCGCTCCAGAAGGTACTGGAGGTCGGTTGAACCTATCCCTCGAGTATCGATTCAGTGTGTCCTCTGCCACGCGGTTTGGACTGATGCTTCCTGCTCTTGTACTCAGATTGTCACTGGGAATTGTGTTCATTGGCCTTGGCGGTGAAGACTGTACGTAGCCAACTGGTGGACCCCAATGCCTTCCATCTTCAAATGTTTCCGCCAAAGGTCTTCTTCGGTGCGGAGGTGGAGGGGGTGGATGTAGCTCCTCCTCCGAATGTCGGCTGGGAGGTAGAGGCACGCGTGGAATGTCGAATGATCTGTCCTTGTGAAATGTACTGTCAGGAGGCATAGACGGCTGTTGCCGTCGAGCTGCGGGAGTTGGTGACATGATCGGGCTAGGAGGTTCATCTGGCGGAGGGGAGGAATACTGAGGAGGTGGGGAGATCACATCTCGGGAAGGTGAGTCGTGGTAATATCGGAAGCTGGCGTCGTTCCTGCTCTGGTAAGACAGTCGCTCCTGTTCATTATGACTTAGAGCAACCTCATCGTTGTCCTCAAAGCTGAACGTGCGGCCTAGTGGCATTGTTGTTGCGTTTGTCGGAATAAAATCGGGCTGGATGACCTGGCAGCCTTCCCCACACTCAGCAGGCAAGAACCCCGTAACAGTGTTACCACTGCGGCGCAGATCACATAGCAATGGTGCACATATACCACAGATGAGTCTGCTGAAGATAGAAAGAACGGCTCATCAGCCTGGCGGACAAGAGGAGCGCTGGCAGTGTGGGATGGTGAGTAGAGGGCTTTATCTGAGACAACGGGCACGAGACAAACTTCAATGAGGTAGGTGCAGCAAAGAACGCCTCTACCCTGTGCCGAATAATTTGTCAAGATGCGGAATGGAGAATGATGCGTGACAAAGCCCACCCGAGTATCCTGCGCCCATGAGGCAGTCAGTTGAATTGGTAAGGTTGTGTCGTCAGCCTTTCAAACACGAGCGACTGCTTGGCTGCGCTGTTCTTCGCAACCGATGATTCGCTCTCGTTGCTACGGTAGTCCAATCCCTGAATCCGTCTCGACACTAAAATAGTCTACCGCAAAGCCGCAAATAGATACTGGAAACTTCCTCACTGTTCGGACAAGCACCAACAAATTACCATGCTGGTAGTTCAATCTTTCCATCCAAGTGATGGAGTTGTGAGGGTTCGAGCTTTCAATTTCGTGTCTGCAGGCTGGATTTTCTCAGCGACAAGAGCACAGCTCGCTGCAGTTCCTCGAGTGCCTAGGGGTAGCTGCGCTTCTAGACTCAACGTCCTGCCTCATGTGCACGCCGAAAGTAGTTCACCATTTTAGATCCCAATTGTTTCTTATTAGCTTGCACATACCCGGCCGGGATGTACCATCCCTGCCAAGTCGCTGAATTACTAAAGACTGCTTTTCTACACCATCCACCAATAGAGTTGAAATGACTTGAAAACAGTAAAAAGGTGCCGTCCCTGCGTGCAGAAAGAGGTGTGGCCTCGCCACATGCTCGTCATCATGAAATCCCAGAATGCCTGGCAAAGTAATCTGCACAGCCATGCGACCGATAGTCGTAAAGTAGCCACCGACCACAAAAAAGTAGAAAGCAGTAGCGTAACGAAGTTGACGGGCTTGGACAGCCAACAATCATGCCGAATCGAATATTGGTACAAAGCCATGCCTCCAAGTACTGGCATGTGCGTGGGATTAGTCTTTGTCCTCGTGCGGTTGAAGCTTCCTTTTCCCCCGATGCGTAAGCCCCTTTGCCATCGAGTTCCAAAGATCAGATGTCTTTCAATGCTTCTAACAAGTCCATCTCTGCCGCCGAGCGAGCATAACACAGCTCACAAAACGAGGCGTGTTTGCTCTTAGAGCATATCATTGTGTAGAAGCAGCGGGCGGAGTGGCTGTTCGAAGAGGCCCACTACCTCTCTCATTCCATCTCCGCTTGCCCACCCGCGTCTCGAGGTGTGACGGAATGGCACTGCTTTCTTGTCCAGCTGTCACCATCATGCTTCTCTGCTTGTTTCGGTATGCATCCACTGATATAGACATGTCAACGCAAGTAGATTATGTAGGGAATTCTGCAACTTACGTGCTCGCTGTAGGAATATTGGCCGACCATCAAACACCCGCATCTGGCTCCAAGCCATGCGATAGCCAATCTCATTGAGGTTCTGCTCTTTCCTCTTCTTGCTTCTTGTGAGCTTTGGGACCACTTGTTCCATTTCGGCGTCGAGCATGTGCACAGGCACCGTAGTGCGGCCAATAGTAGGTAAGCCATCGTCTTCCTCCGTATCGTCGTCGTCAACAAAACGGTTGCCACGCGAGCTAGGCGGCGGTAGTTGCATCTGGACCGGGAAGTAAGATCGTGGATGAACGGAGTTCTTTTCCCGGAAGGAGTCTGGAATCTCGCTCATTTCAACCTGATCCAATGAAACCTTCACTCGTACTCGGACGTCTCGCTGTGTGTCAGGGACCAAGATGAATTTGCGTCGCTTGGCCTCTGGGACATCCCCAAACAGTGCCGAGTCCTCTTCACCACGCTCTTCCTTTTCTTTCGTGGCCACCGTGGTATTGCCGCCGGGTCTATTCAGAGTATTCATTCCAGCATGAATAGGTGGAGCCATCGATGGCCCAGTGCTCGTTGCACTGACAGGGTACGACGAATAGCTTCCAAATACCTGAGCTTGGCGTACATCAGTTGGCATGGAAATTTGATGCACACTTGGTGGTCGGTGCTGCTGTTGAGGCAAGCCTTGGTATCCAGTCTCAGCTAAACAAGAACAGCTTGGATCAGCCTACGTCCAACACAGGTTGCAGCAGCATAACGATAAAATCATGAAGGCAGATACATCCAGCAGCAGAGAGAAATACAGGCAAATATATCACGCTTCCACAAAAAAGGGCGGCGCGACCAAAAGACGTCAGCACTAAAAACTGTCATATGTGGTGAAACATACCGCTAACATCACCCGGACCGGGTACGTTGCCATCTGGGTGGGCATGATGGTGGTGTAGCTGCGGATTTCCCAGAGCCATGTTGCTAGGAGGTCGTGCCCCCGGAGCCGCCATACCAGGACTGGGACCAGGCATCCCTGCTGAACCAGGAACTCCTGTTCCAGTCATCTGGCTTGTTTGTTGGGAAGCGACTTTCGACCTGTTGTTGAGTTTGGCTTGCCTGCGTACTCGCCGACTTCGCAATCTAGGATCCTGGTTGCTGTTTCGCCAACTGTCCACTGCTCGCTGGATTAAGCCTCGTTTCGAACGGAGGCAAGGATTCAATTCTGCCAGAGCCCAGCCGACTGCATTGCACTCGGTTTCGTAGTTCAAGCGGTTGCCTTTGTACTGGTCTTTGCCACAGCATGCACGTGGATAGACGCAGTTCTCGGTCTTGAATTCCGAGCTCAGGTTGTCGACGTTGACAGACTCCACATCGCAGCGAATGGTGTATTCCATCTTCACCCGATCACGAGAGTACTCAAATGCAATCCACTGCACGCCATTCCCATCTTGCCTCACCACCAACGGTGTTGTTGCTGGAATAGGCCCAGGGGCGGCATTGGAATTCGAACCGGAACCTGACGTAGTCCCCTGGTGTAGGTTAGGAGCGGTCATCCCCGGCCCAGAACTTGGTTGCTGCTGTGCTATCATAGGTCCCCGAGCTTGTTGGACCTGCTGCTGTTGCTGCTGTTGCTGAGGCGGCTCCATTTTCATTCGGGGACTGCTCGCGATACTGGAATGGTGTCCTAGGTTCTGGGGATGCATTTGGGCGGTGGCATTTTGGTGCATCAACATTGGCTGGGATGTCATTTGATGGGGGTGCTGTGGCTGTTGCGAAGGATGTGGGGCGTATGGAGATTGGTGAACTTGATTCATTGGCGGATAATGAGGATAGCCATACATGGGCTGTGTAAGCTGTGGCGGTTGCTGGCCGTACAAACTTCGGGCATGTTGATCATGAGATTGCGGCGAAGCCACAGATGTCGGAGAGTTGGATTGCGGAGTGTGGTAAATCGGTGGATAAGGGCGCTGCATGTGTGCGGTTGCTGCCATAGGATCTGGTGTATCTACTCCCCCATGTCAGCGTTGAATGATGAAACGTTCGACAGGCCCAGAGCGGAATGCTGTGGAACGATACTCAGTTAGTGACTCACCGGAGGAAGTGTAGTGCCCAGACGTGCTATGTGTGCTGCGCGGGCTAGGGTGCGATGCGTAGTAGGCAGCGTCCTGGGGAGGTAGTCCGTAAGCCTGCTGATGCTGAATGAAAGGCCCGTTTCCTATGTGCGGTGACGAGAGCGCGCTTTGAATGTTCGGACCGTCGTGATCAGGGTAGCTGTGATGGTTCGATTGCCGTGTGTTGATTGATCCCTCTTGGTTGAGTAGATGTGATTGTGAAACGGTCTGGTAAGACGGGTTTGGTGGCTGCTAAAGGTAGACCAACAAGTTGTCAGCTCATGATCTTTTGTGCGCACTGTGATCACGCTCGAACGAGGAAATGCAGTGGTCTGTACATGGAGAGGTATTCCCTCGAAGCACACTTTGACAAAGAGACAAGGTGGGGACCAGGATCTTCAGTCCAGGCGGGCAAAATCCCCCTGCTCTTTCTGATTGAGCGATCTCGGCTTGTAACAAACGCACACACAGTTTCTAAATCTGCAAAAGGCAAAAAAGGTCGCTGGGAAACAATAGTCAAATGAGAAAAAGGCGAGCTTTGCAGCAGCACCGAATTCAATTCAGCGCTTGGTATAGAAAACAAAGTGCACGAGACAGACCGTTGAGATTTCCCACAAGGATCGCCACAAATGGACAGGGTCAACGGAGAGGGGAGGAGGAATCCATGACAAGATCCGCCGAAGCGTTGTTGATCTAATGGACAGGTGTGTGCTTTGACTTTGCCGGCATCAGATGTAGAAGAGGGGGGGCTGGTGGCTGCTTGTCATGTGCAAAATACAGGGTTCCGAATGCAAGCCGACCATGATGGCGCATTACAGTGGACAGATTGCAGGGAATTGAAACCAGAGCATACCATGTACTAATCCAGATCAGAGCCGTAATACACTGTTTTCAGTAACCTCTTCCCCACAAATGAAGTTTTTCTTGTGTAGAGGGAGATGGTGGGGTGCGAAAATGATAGTGGCGGTGCAATTGTGCTTTCGCACCCCTCCCCCCCAAAGTTGGTGGTTTGCAGAAAAGAAGATCTGCCTGAAGAATGGGCAAGGTAAAAAAAGTTTCAAACGAATCAGTTGATCATTGAAGGCAAAGAGACGTTTTGGCAAAGCAACTGCCGAGCCACAAAGGAAGAAGCATGTGTGTCGGGGGGGTTATTGTGTGCAGGGGTTGAAGGAACAGGGAACAAGATAGCTCCAACGGTCGAACAGTGGTATAAACTTACAGCAGCATATTCCTCGGTCGCGACTGCAGGACCTGGCACCCTGTCATCCTTATACTTTGCCCCTGCTCTTCGTCCCGCGCCCGCCGCTTTCTTGCTCTTAGGAGCCATGGTACCAATTCCGAACAAGGCTCGGCTGGAACAGGTAGCAAAGCATGTGTGTTTTTGACGAGAGAGCTAGTCGTCAGTGTGTGTGAGGAGATGACAAGGATGGCGGAAGTAAATGAGAGATGGGTAAGGGTCCTCGCATCAGACATGCAGGGAAGAGCGAGCTGCCTGTCCGTGCGCGCCAGGATCACGCCCCCAACTTAGTCGAATCAGATCAAGATTACAGGGTCGTTCCACGCAGATTGGCCCACTAAGGCCCGCAGAACTTAGCGAACCCCACTGATTTGACCCACCGTCCCCTACGAATAGGCTCGAAACAAGCCTAACGGCCGGAGGAGGTTCTCCCGAGAGATAAGTCAAGCCGCGACATGGGAAGGTTTAATTGTCTCCAGGGTGCGCGCCAGGATGGTGATGTTATGCAGACGTCTTTCAACGGTTTTCTTTCGGCAGCTTCGGTCCTCGACGTGTTGGGGCTTTCCTCAATTCCAGCCGGTTCAACCTCGCCTTGGCCGTAAAGCGCCCCTGCGAGATTCCCTTTCTGGATGTAACATCTGCAAGCTCGGAGTGTAGAGGATGGGTAGGCGCTATTTTAGGATCGACTCTCGCCGTATTACTCTCGTAATGTGGTCTGTGGTTCAGGCGTAGCTAGATGCTCCAGTCAAGACGCAAAGGCCAGTTGTTGACGAATCATGGAAGGAGGGCGCGCCATCCAACGGAGCGTCTTACCCTTTCTATGGCAAAGACGGGTGGAAAACTCCGGCCTGGATCGTATGTGGCGTTTTGGAACTTCGGATAGTTTTGAGAGACTGAGGCGCAAGCCGCACCGATTAGCAGATGACAGGGTGACGAGTTGCTGTGACGTGCCAAGAGCCTTCCACCAGTCACTGCAATCTCAATGGTCTGACAGCATACAGTAGCGTGATTCGGGCTTTCATGCGACTTGAGGATTTGAGGCGGCCATGAGTTGGTGGCGGCGGCAGCAGTAGGCTTGCAGAGATGGAGTCAAGGGTGACGCGGCTATTGGTCAAAGTCTGCCTCTGCGCGACTAAGACGCACTCGACCAGTTTTTTTGTTACTTGTTTTTCTCTCCCGCTTTTGCTCCACCTTTTTCCGGCCGCCTTGGGCATAATTATTACGACCAAGTCCATCCTTAGAAAATCACATAATCCGACGCTCCCCTAAGCGAGGGCTGGCTGACTCCGCCCGCCACCGTGATCCTTGGAAACTTGTGAGTGCTGAATTTCCCCGATCTCGATCAAATCTTCCGAGTGGCCCCGCCTGACCTCTCAGAAATACTAGCTAGGACGGGTTTGTGCTAGGTCTTTGCCATCACTTACTTAGCCATATCTTTTATCACTCAAGTGACAGCACTAACAGAGCCTGCGAGCCTGATCATGACCTCTTTTGACTTTTCGATATGGAACTTGAGAGCCGAGCAAATTAGGAAGAGAATGCAATCCAGCGACAATAGCAGATGTTACCAAGCACAAAGCCGTGACTACGGAGGGAAGGGGCTCTTTGTATTATGATTCTCCTTGTTGATGGCTGGCGGTTTTTGGTATCGTAACTGTTTCTGTCTCTGCCGGGATGCCTCATACCAAATCCGTAATCCCACTTCTATCGGTCGGTCTTGAATTGAAATCGAGTGGACGGCTTTTGCATGTGGCAGTACGAAATACCAAGTTTGACTTGACCCGAAGAGCACGACATGTCACTTCCAGTATTAATCCAGATAAAGCGTTTCAATTAATGCTCTGGCACTTCGGACGAACACCCCATCTCCCCCTTTCTGGGGTTTTTCGCGGAAGGTGTAGATCGCTGCAGCCACACCTGTCATCGACGATCGGTGGGCCAATTACTTGACAGCTGGCTTCAAGGTAGCCCTAGCATTCAGTTACAAAATATCCGAGATTCCAGGGCCTTGATGTTCGTCATCTTGTTTCCCGCAACCTCTTTCGGTTTTGGGTATTATTCCAAAGACCACGACAATTGCAGAGGTGTGGTAAAATCCAGATTTTCCAACCACTTTGCAAAGCACGCACGCGCTGCCGGACAGCTGCATTAGGCTGTCTTACAAACCGGATGGCTTCGTGCAGCGCTGGATGCGGAAGACTGCACTTACGATTCCGCCGATTCGGTGCTTGGAAGGATTGGCCCTTCAAAATTAGGGAGAAATGGGTGGGCCTGGGATTTTGCCATTATAGGAAGGAGCGACGATCTTTATATAGCTCCTGGGGGTGTTTTGTTGGTTTCTTTTGCGGGAATCTGCTTGGTGAGCAGCTAGGTAAGAACGTAAACCCGATCTTCACTACAATTGTTATTGTCCACCATGAAAGTGAAGTATGAGTCGCATATCCGCTACACTGTAATAATAGCATCTGTCGTATAACTCCGAGATTTGCCGCCAGTTGCCAGAGTACGGGATAGCGTCGTGCTCGTTGATCAGCACTCGACGACTTAGGTTGTTTACTTGTTTGCATTTACGCGACACCGGCCAATTTTGCATGAGCACCAACAGATTGTACTGTTCCAGCATAGTCGTAGTAGTGTCCTCCCTAGCTGGTCGTCACAAGATTGACAAACACGAATTTCGTGGATTAGTGTGTGAAATGTGCGATATCATAACCAGTCTGCACTACATCTTTTGCGGCGCATCGATTTGGCCACTTAAACATCGACCATTACCGGTGAAGACGGTGGTGCCTCGGTGCATGTCTCTAAGATCGGCATGTGTGAGGCCTTCAATCTTGCGGTGCTCGGTAGGCTCGATAGGGCTGGATAGGCAGGGTTTGTGATAGGGTTCTGGCGTTTTCTGTGTTTCACAGTCAACAGCCACAACGATCGACATTCGCTCGCGTTTTGGAAAGCTTGTAACCGAAATGAATGGGCTGCATCCTCGGTACCTCGATCCGTGGTCTTGGCATAAAGCATCCACTGCGGCTTTCACTTGCAGGAAACCATCTGGGGCTAGACGCTTTGGTTTTTTCTTGCCCTCTAGTCAGCAAGCAAGCGATCACGCATAGGACAAGTTAGATCGTGATAGAAGTTACTTCAAAGTTCAGGGTGCATTGGGGCTCGGCACCGGCTTCCCATATTTCATTGCGGTGTGGAAGTTTGTCGAGATAAACCCCTGCTAATGCACCCGCGGAAAATCCTGGTTGCACGTCACGCCAAACGGGGTGCGGGAGAGTAGCGCTGGGTATCTCCCAGGTATGGTATGGTACCGCCACGCACGTTTCTCGAGGGCACATGGCGATAAACGGCGAGGTGCCGGCGGGCAAGGGAGCGCCACCAGACAAAAGTTGACAATAAGCCCGAGGGGGAAATTTGACATAAATCACCTATCAAAACAGCCCAATGGTGGGGCACCCCAATGTACTCCAACAAAAGTGTTCACGAGAATGGTGGAAATCAAAGGGTCAGGCCTCTGAAGCTCTGAACTGTGGCTGGTATTCAATATGAAAGAAATGCGAGTCTAAGGGGGGAGTGGCAAACACAATGCAGTGTTTTTCGCAATATTTCACCAAGGGGTTTTGGCGGATCAAAAAATAGCCTCTCCGATTACACGCGACTCATCAATGATGTCAAGAAAGTGCTCCCAACTCCATTTCTTTGAATGTGCATGCATCCTGTTGTGGATCTCCCACGCTCGAGTGCTTCGTGCCTGACACCAAAGAGCGCACATAGACGTTCCTCGTACTTGACATGTTTCTTGCCGGCCCGTGACAAAGTAACCTAGAGCGACGTCAGGCAGCCCAAAGAGAGTAATCATGTGGGGCTTTTGCTGCTGTGAGACCACTCAAATATTGATTGGCCGCCCTATTTCTTCTGGGTCTGGCTTCATGTCCATGATAGATTGCTTGATGGCGGGTCTCAACCTGGACCACAGCTAGAAAAAGATTTCATGTGTCCATATTTCGTCCAAGGTCACTGAAAACTAAAATACCATTCAAGATCGATCGATTATACCTCAATCAATATCGCTTACGAGCAACTAGGTGGCCTTCGAGATCTTGCCCTCAGATAGTCTGCTCACACTTCCGTGGCATAGCCAGCCAAAGCAGCGGGGTCTGGCGTGGGTCGGCCTTCATAAGCCGGTGCAGGGTGGCTCTCAAATCCTTGTGCTTGCGGATACCTGTGGTCCGTCGGTGGTTGCTGAGGCGGTGGTGCTTCGATAGCAAGGGCGGGATGGTCTTCTTCATCGCTAGGCTCGTCACGGTGCCTGCTCCTGTGGCGCTCTTGCCACTCCTTCTCACGGGC
>Ga0335072_10001024_pt1 | contig 48019 bp, 51 predicted proteins | sample Lox_Sample_21_FD_206725 | JGI IMG/M metagenome (GOLD analysis project Ga0335072, IMG submission 206725) | Soil microbial communities from Loxahatchee National Wildlife Refuge, Florida, United States - Lox_Sample_2.1 | ecosystem: Environmental > Terrestrial > Soil > Wetlands | place: USA...
TCGTCCCACACCATGGAACGCTTGGCCTTCTCGCGGGAGAGCTTCGTTTCGCCGAAGCCGTCTTCCAGGGCATCGAGGGCAACCTTCACCTCGTCGCCAACGCGCACTTCCAACTCGCCGTTCTCGCTCTTGAACTGCTCGATCGGGACGATGCCTTCGCTCTTGAGGCCGGCGTTGATCACGACGACGTCGTTGCGGATCTCCACAACGATACCGGTGACGATGGCACCCGGCTTCAGCTTCGAAATGGCCTGTTGGCTCTGTTCAAACAGCTCGGCAAAACTTTCAGTCATGTTGATTCCAGAAATAAGAAAAGGCCCTTGACCCCATGCGCGCCGTCGGATGTTTTGCGCAAGGGCGAGGCCCACCGGTTGTGGGTGCGTCGGGATTGCTCCCTGACACCGTTGAACCAAAACTCCATGCCGCGGCATGAAGCACCAAAGCCGCCGCAACCGTGGTTACGGTTTTACGACGGCCAAAACCTCGGCGACCACATCCTCGATTCCCATGCCGGTGGTATCCACCAGCACCGCATCGCGGGCGGGCTTGAGCGGCGCTACGGCTCGCGAGGCATCGCGGGCGTCACGCGCTTCAATTTCGCTCTGGAGGGAACTAAGTGTAACGCTTAGCCCCTTTTCCTTCAACTGCTTATAACGCCTTTTCGCCCTCTCGGCGGCGCTGGCGGTCAGGAACACCTTATAGGCCGCATCGGGGAATATCACCGTGCCCATGTCGCGCCCGTCGGCCACCAGGCCCGGTCCCTTGCGGAAGCCCAGCTGCAGGGCGACCAGGGCCTGGCGCACCGAGGGCACCGAGGCGATCGCCGAGGCCGCCGCCCCGGCCGTTTCGGTGCGCAGCTCGTCGGTGGCGTCGTGACCGTTTACAATCACCCGCGTTTCGCCGCCGTCCGGTGCGGCGCGAAACTGGATCCTGGTACCTGCCGCGCAGCGGGTCACCGCTTCGGTATCGGACAGATCCAGGCCGGCCATGCCAGCCGCATAGCCGACCGCCCGGTAAAGCGCCCCAGAGTCCAGCAGCCGCCAGCCCAGGTGCTCGGCGACCAGCCGGCTGATCGTGCCTTTGCCCGACCCGGAGGGTCCGTCGATGGTGAGAACGGGCACAGGCGCACTTGTTCGCATGGACTGACCTGATGGCACGGGAAGTGCTTAAGCTTATCGTGTTTCAAGGGGTTCCAGGCTCATGCTTAACAGCTCTCTCTCTGCCACATCGTCGTACCAGCTATCCGCCATGAACGATCTCCAGCACGAGTTCGAACAGGCCGCCACGGACATCAAGCGGCTTGGCGAACGTCCCGACAACGACACCCTGCTTCGCCTCTACGCGCTCTACAAACAAGGCCTCGATGGCGATGTGCACGGCGCACAGCCCGGTTTCTTCGATTTCATCGGCACCGCCAAGCAGGAGGCCTGGGCGCTGCTCAAAGGCATGTCGCAAGACGATGCCATGCGCCAATACATCTCACTGGTACGACAATTGCTGCCCTAAGGGTCACCTGCCCCGCATGGGCCACTTGCGCCCACGGGGACTAGTCAGGCACATTCATACGATCGTTTGAAGACGGTCGGTTCATGAACTATCCCCACTTGTTCGCCCCGCTCCCGCTGGGCCACGTCACCTTGCCCAACCGCATCCTGATGGGCTCGATGCATACGGGCCTGGAAGACAAAGCGTCGGATTTCGACAAGCTTGCCGCCTATTTCGCCGAGCGCGCCCGCGGCGGGGTCGGCCTGATGGTGACCGGGGGCATCGCTCCCAGTATCGAGGGATGGCTGAAGCCTTTTGGCGGCCGCCTGACCCTGCCCTGGCACAAGCCCAGGCACCGCAAGATCACTCGCGCGGTCCACGCCGAAGGCGGACGGATCTGCATGCAGATCCTCCATGCAGGCCGCTACGGCTATCACCCGCTGTCGGTCGCGCCCTCGCGCATCCAATCACCGATCACGCCGTTCACCCCGCGCGAACTCAGCGCCGGCGGCGTGGAGCGCACCATCAACGACTTCGTGCGCTGCGCCAAGCTGGCGCGGGACGCCGGCTACGACGGTGTCGAAGTGATGGGCTCGGAGGGCTACCTGATCAACCAGTTCATCGCCGCGCGCACCAACCAGCGCACCGACGACTGGGGCGGCGATGCCGAGCGCCGCATGCGTTTTCCGGTGGAAATCGTGCGCCGCATGCGCAAGGCGGTGGGCCCGGATTTCATCATCATCTATCGCTTGTCCATGCTCGATCTGGTCGAAGGCGGCCAGGACTGGCAGGAAATCGTGACGCTGGCCAAGGCCGTCGAACAAGCCGGCGCCAGCATCATCAACACCGGCATCGGCTGGCACGAAGCGCGCGTACCGACCATCGTCACCAGCGTGCCGCGCGCGGGTTTCGCGTGGGTCACGAAGAAGTTGCGCGGCGAGGTGTCGATTCCGCTGATTACCACCAATCGCATCAACATGCCCGATGTCGCCGAGCAGATTCTCGCCAGCGGCGACGCCGACATGGTGTCGATGGCACGGCCGCTGCTGGCCGATCCGGATTGGGCGCAAAAAGCCAAGGGCGGCAACAGCGAACGCATCAACACCTGCATTGCGTGCAACCAGGCCTGTCTCGATCACGTGTTCCAGAACCGGCGCGCGAGCTGCATGGTCAATCCGCGCGCGTGCCACGAAACGGAATTGCGGATCAGCCCCGCCGCTACGCGCAAGCGCGTCGCCGTCGTCGGTGCCGGCCCTGCTGGTCTCGCCTGCGCGACCACGCTTGCCGAACGCGGCCACGATGTCACCCTGATCGACCGTGCGAGCGATATCGGCGGCCAGTTCAACTACGCCAAACGCATTCCCGGCAAGGAAGAATTCCACGAAACACTGCGCTACTTCCGGCATCGCCTGGGCGATCTGGGCGTGCGCCTGCGCCTTGGCGAAACCGCCGACGCCGGCTCCATCGCCGCCCAAGGCTACGACGAGGTGGTGGTGGCGACCGGGATCACGCCGCGCAAGGTGAGTTTTCCGGGCAGCAACGATCCGCGCGTACTCAGCTATCTGGATGTTCTTGCGCGCAACCAGTCGGTTGGGCATCGCGTCGCCATCATCGGTGCCGGCGGCATCGGTTTTGACGTCGCCCAGTTCCTCACCGAGCACGCTCCCTCGCCCACCACCGACGTGGCGCGCTGGACGCGCGAATGGGGCGTGGACATGCAATTGGAACACCGCGGCGGCCTTGACCAGGCGCATCCCGAGCCCGCCGCACGGCAAGTCTGGTTGCTGCAACGCACGGAAGGTCGCCCTGGCGCACGCCTGAACAAGACCACCGGCTGGGTCCATCGCGCGACGCTGAAAAACAAGAAAGTCGCCATGCTCGGTGGCGTCGCCTACGACCGCTTTGACGACCAGGGCCTGCACATCACCGTCGATGGCCAGCCCCAGGTGCTTGCGGTCGACCACATCGTGGTCTGCGCGGGCCAGGAACCCAACCGCGGCTTGGCCGATGCGCTGCTTGCACAAGGTCAACGCGTACACGTTATCGGTGGCGCGGACGTGGCCGCCGAACTCGACGCCAAGCGTGCCATCGCCCAAGGCACACGGCTTGCCACGGAACTCTAGAAAAGCTCCGCAAGCCGTTGCTTGGAAAGACAGAAAAGGAAGCGCCCCGCCAGCGACGCGTCGGTAGTGGCTCTGGGGAGGGAGGCCGAATACCGCGGGGGTAGCGTCGCTGCGGGGCGAGGGTCAGCGGCACTCGGGGGGAGGGGGGTCAGTGCCGCGACAGGGACTATATTATGATCGACACGATACAGAATCAAATATATATTTGAGGCTCTATTAATACGAAAGTCATATATGTTTGATTTTCGCCAGCTGCGCTACTTCATTGCCGTCGCCGAGGAGCTCAGCTTCACCCGGGCGGCGCAACGGCTGCATCTTTCGCAGCCCCCGCTTTCGCAACAGATCCAGGCGCTTGAGCAGGACCTTGGCATCCGTCTGCTGGAGCGCGACAAGCGCAACGTCACCCTGACGGCCCCTGGCCAGCTGTTCCTGCAGCAGGCGCGCAAGATCCTCGCCATGGCCGAGGAAACCCGCACCCAGGTGAGCGAGGCCGCGGCCGGCTTCAGCGGACACCTGAAGCTTGCCTACACCGTATCGGTATCGTTTCACCCGGCCATGCCGCAAACCCTGCTCTTGCTGGGCAAAAACGCGCCCAACATCCGCGTCTGGCTGAGCGAGATGTACACCGACCCGCAGTTCGCGGCCTTGCGCGCGGGCCAGATCGACGTCGGCTTCGTCCGGGACGAACCTAGCCATGAAGACGACGTCCGCGCCCTGCGGCTGGACGTGATCGACCGCGAACCCCTCTTGCTCGCCCTGCCCGCCGGCCATCGGCTGGCCGACCGCGAAAGCCTGCAACTGGGCGAAGTTGCCGGCGAACCCTTCGTGATCCAACCGCGTGAACTGGCGGCGACCCTCTACGACCGGCTGCTACTGCTGGCGGCCAAATCGGGATTCCATCCGGTGGTGAAGCAACAGGCCCAGCAGCTCAATGGCCTGATCGCCCTGGTCGCCGCAGGCATCGGCATGGCGCTGGTGCCAGCCAGCATGAAGGCGGTGAGGCTGGCAGGAGTGAGCTACGTACCACTGGCAGACCCCGATGCCTACCTGCTACTGGCTGTTGCCAGCCGCCTGGAAAACCCCTCGCCCGTGGTGCACCAGTTTCTGGACACCGTAAACGAAGCCAAGGCCGCGCTGGGCTTGTGATAAGTATTTCAAATAGATATACTTACGCGCTTTCTTCGACCCATTTCGTTCCAGGAGCCTGCCGTGAAGGTGCTTTCCTCTTTGAAGACCGCCAAGCAGCGGCACCGCGACTGCAAGGTTGTGCGCCGCCGCGGCAAAGTGTTCGTGATCTGCAAGAGCAACCCGCGCTTCAAAGCGCGCCAGCGTTGATCAACGCCGCGAACCGCTAAAAAAGCCGCTTTATAGCGGCTTTTTTTGTGGGCGAACGGCAACGCCTGTCTCTCTGGGGATGCTCTGATTCATTCTTCGCAGGTGTGGCCCGCGAACAGACAGAGCAGGTGACACCTGCAAAGAATGAATCAGAGCGTCCCTAGCGGCCTGCGCCCACATCGAGCAGCGCGCCGTTGACGTAGGAAGCCGCGTCGCTCAACAGCCATACGATCGCTTCGGCCACTTCGTCCGCGGTTCCCGGGCGGCCCAGCGGCGTCTGCGCCCCAAGTATGGCGGCACGATCCGGACGGCCGCCGCTCGCATGGATCTGCGTATCGATAAGCCCAGGGCGTACGGCATTGACACGAACACCCTGCCCGCCCAGCTCCTTGGCCAGACCTATCGTCATCGTATCGATGGCACCCTTGGAACCGGCGTAATCCACGTACTCGTGCGGCGAACCGAGCCGCGACGCGATGGATGACACATTGACGATCGCGCCGCCGTTGCCGCCGCGATCCCGCGACATTCGCCGCGCGGCTTCGCGGGCGCAAAGGTACGCACCCAGAATGTTTACGTCGAACACCTGCCTCAGCCGTTGCGCGCTGATGTCGGCCAGCGGCAGCGACGGCGCGACAATACCTGCATTGTTGACCAGGGCGCCGATGGGCCCGAATGCCGACTCGACGGTATCGAACATCGCAACAACATCTTTTTCGTCGGCGACATTGCCGCGAATCGCATGCGCCCTGCCCCCGGCGCGCTGCACTTCAGCGACGGCTTCCTGCGCGGCGCCTTCGTCACGCACAAAGTTGATGCCTACCGAATAACCGCGCGCTCCGAGCAATCTCGCAGTCGCACGACCAATGCCGCGACTTGCCCCCGTAATCAAAACAACATCCGTCATGTCGATGCTCTCCACCGGTCATACGCACATCTTGTACGTATGACGTAGATGACATGCAATGACTTAATCGTAACTGACGCTGGTGATTTCGTAGCGCTTGGTTCCGTTGGGCGCTTTGAACTCGAAGCTGTCGCCCGCGCTCTTGCCAATCAGCGCGCGTGCGATCGGCGAGGATACGGCGATCAGGCGCTGCTTGATGTCCGCCTCCAGGTCGCCCACGATCTGATACGTCACCGACTCGCCGCTGTCTTCGTCCTCCAGCGCCACGGTGGCGCCGAACACGACTTTGCTGCCGGCGCTCAGCCGCGAGACGTCGATCACTTCGGCGGTGGACAAGGCCGCTTCCAGTTCGGCGATGCGGCCTTCGATGAAGCTTTGCTGTTCGCGCGCCGCGTGGTACTCGGCGTTTTCCTTCAGGTCGCCGTGTGCGCGCGCCTCGGCGATCGCCGCAATGATCTTGGGACGCTCGACCGACTTTAAGCGATCGAGTTCGCCACGCAGCCGTTCCGAACCGACCTTGGTGATGGGGGCGCGATTCATGCGCTCAGCTCCTTGTGAAGTTCCTGCAGGCTATGCACTTCGCCGGTGTCGTGGAAATCCAGCGAGTGGACCAGCGCGCGCGCGCCTGCAACGGTGGTGGAATAGGTAACGCGATGCTGCAGCGCTTCGCGCCGGATCGAGAACGAGTCGGCGATCGCCTGCTTGCCCTCGGTGGTATTGACAATGTAGACGATCTCGCCGTTCTTGATCAGGTCCACGATATGCGGGCGGCCTTCAAGCACCTTGTTGATGCGCTCGCATGGCACGCCATGGCCGCTGAGATAGGTGGAGGTACCGGCGGTTGCCACGAGGCTGAAGCCGCGCGATGCAATGTCCTTGGCGATCGGCAGCAGGCGATCCTTGTCGGCATCGCGCACCGACACGAACACCTTGCCCTTGGGCGGCGTCTTGATTCCGGCGGCGTCGTGGCCGCGCGCGAACGCGGCACCGAAACTGCGGCCCACGCCCATCACTTCGCCGGTGGAGCGCATTTCCGGACCCAGGATCGGATCGACGTTCTGGAACTTGAGGAACGGGAAGATCGCTTCCTTCACCGAGTAGTAGCTGGGAATGATTTCGCGCGTGGTGCCCTGCTCTGCCAGGCTGCGCCCGGCCATGCAGCGTGCGGCGATCTTGGCCAGCGCAACGCCGGTGGCCTTGGACACGAACGGCACCGTGCGCGACGCACGCGGGTTCACTTCCAGAATGAACACGGTATCGCCCTGGATGGCGAACTGCGTATTCATCAGGCCGACGACTTTCAGCTCCTTGGCCATCAGCGCGACCTGGCGGCGCAGTTCGTCCTGGATCGCCGGCGCAAGCGAATACGGCGGCAGCGAGCAGGACGAATCGCCCGAGTGCACGCCCGCTTCCTCGATGTGCTCCATGATGCCGCCAACCAGCACGTTGCCGGTGGTGTCGGCGATGACGTCCACATCCACTTCGACCGCGTGATCGAGGAAGCGATCCAGCAGTACCGGCGAATCGTTGGACACCTGCACCGCTTCGCGGATGTAGCGCGACAGGTCGGCATCGTCGTACACCACTTCCATCGCGCGGCCACCCAGCACGTAGCTGGGACGCACGACCAGCGGATAGCCGATCTCGCGTGCCAGCGCCAGCGCTTCGTCGGCGTTGCGCGCGGTGCGGTTTGGCGGCTGCGTGAGGCCGAGCTTGGCGATCATCTGCTGGAAGCGCTCGCGGTCTTCAGCCAGGTCGATCGAATCGGGCGAGGTGCCGATGATCGGCGCGCCGGCCGCTTCGAGCGCGCGCGCGAGCTTGAGCGGCGTCTGGCCGCCGTACTGCACGATCACGCCCCTGGGCTTTTCCAGATCGACGATTTCCAGCACGTCTTCCAGCGTCAGCGGCTCGAAGTACAGGCGGTCGGAGGTGTCATAGTCGGTGGATACGGTTTCGGGGTTGCAGTTGACCATGATGGTCTCGAACCCGTCTTCGCGCAGCGCCAGCGCGGCGTGCACGCAGCAATAGTCGAACTCGATGCCCTGCCCGATGCGGTTCGGGCCGCCGCCGAGCACGATGATCTTGTCGCGGTCGGTGGGATTGGCTTCGCACTCTTCCTCGTAGGTCGAGTACATGTATGCCGTGGTGGTGGCAAATTCCGCAGCGCAGGAATCCACGCGCTTGTATACCGGACGCACGCCCAGCGTGCGGCGCAGATGGCGGATGGCCGCTTCATCGGTGCTGGTGAGCTCGGCCAGGCGCGCATCGGAGAAACCCAGGCGCTTCAACTCGCGCATGCGCGGCGCGTCGAGCGCGGTGAGACCTTGCTCGCGCACGTCTTTCTCGGTCAGCACGATGTCTTCGAAGGCGGCGAGGAACCACGGATCGACGCGGCTCAGGTCGTACACTTCTTCCAGCGTCAGCCCCGCACGGAATGCATCGGCCAGATGGAACACGCGATCCGGGCGCGGCTCGCGCAACTCGCGCTTGAGCGTGGCCAGCCCGCTTTCGGTGCCGATGTCCAAACCGGTCGGATTGAGCCCGGTTTTGCCGATCTCCAGCCCGCGCAGCGCCTTTTGCAGGGATTCGTGGAAGCTGCGGCCCATCGCCATCACTTCGCCTACCGACTTCATCTGCGTGGTAAGGCGTGCGTCGGCCTGCGGAAATTTCTCGAAGGCGAAACGCGGGATCTTGGTGACGACATAGTCGATGGTCGGTTCGAACGAAGCCGGAGTGCGGCCGCCGGTAATGTCGTTCTTGAGTTCATCCAGCGTGTAGCCCACCGCAAGCTTGGCCGCGATCTTGGCGATCGGGAAGCCGGTGGCCTTGGAGGCCAGCGCCGACGAACGCGACACGCGCGGATTCATTTCGATCACCACCACGCGGCCGGTCTCGGCATTCACGCCGAACTGCACGTTGGAACCGCCGGTATCCACGCCGATCTTGCGCAGCACGGCGATGGAGGCATCGCGCAGGCGCTGGTATTCCTTGTCGGTGAGCGTTTGCGCGGGCGCCACGGTGATCGAGTCGCCGGTGTGCACCCCCATCGGATCGAGATTCTCGATCGAGCACACGATGATGCAGTTGTCCGCCTTGTCGCGGACGACTTCCATCTCGAATTCCTTCCAGCCGAGCACGGATTCCTCGACCAGCACTTCATGCACCGGCGACAGCTCCAGCCCGCGCTTGACGATCTCTTCGAATTCTTCGCGGTTGTAGGCAATGCCGCCGCCCGATCCGCCAAGCGTGAAGCTGGGACGGATGATGGTCGGATAGCCCACGGTGGTTTGGATCTCCACCGCCTGTTCGAACGATCGCGCGACCGCGGCCTTGGGGCACTCCAGGCCGATTTCGGCCATTGCCACACGGAACAGCTCGCGGTCTTCGGCCATGCGGATCGCTTCGCGCGAGGCGCCGATCAGTTCCACGCCGTACTTTTCCAGTACGCCATGATCGGCGAGGTCCAGCGCGCAGTTGAGGCCGGTCTGGCCGCCCATGGTCGGCAGCACCGCATCCGGACGTTCCTTGGCGATGATGCGCTCCACTGTCTGCCAGTTGATCGGCTCGATGTAGACGGCGTCGGCCGTCTCCGGGTCGGTCATGATGGTGGCGGGGTTGGAGTTCACCAAGATGACGCGGTAGCCCTCTTCCTTGAGCGCCTTGCATGCCTGCGCGCCGGAGTAATCGAACTCGCAGGCCTGGCCGATGACGATCGGGCCGGCGCCGATGATGAGGATGCTTTTGATATCGGTACGTTTGGCCATCTCAGCGGGCCTCCTGCATCAGCGTGGCGAAACGGTCGAACAGATAACCGATGTCCTGCGGCCCGGGGCTTGCCTCCGGATGTCCCTGGAAGCAGAACGCGGGGCGGTCGGTGAGCGCAAAGCCCTGCAGGGAGCCGTCGAACAGCGAGGTATGGGTGATGCGCACGTTGGCGGGCAGCGTGGCCGCGTCCACCGCGAAGCCGTGATTTTGCGAGGTAATCAGCACGCGGCCGTCGTCGTGATCCTTCACCGGATGGTTGGCGCCATGGTGGCCGAACTTCATCTTCAGCGTCCGCGCGCCGAGCGCCGCGCCCATGATCTGGTGACCTAGGCAGATGCCGAACAACGGAATCTTCGCGTCGAGCAATTGGCGCGTGGCGGCAATGGCATAGTCGCAGGCCGCCGGATCGCCGGGGCCGTTGGAGAGAAACACGCCATCGGGCTTCATCGCCAGCACCTCGGCGGCGGCCGTCTGCGCCGGCACCACCGTGATCTCGCAACCGCGCTCGGCGAGCAGGCGCAGGATGTTGCTTTTCACGCCATAGTCATAGGCCACTACCTTGAAGCGCTTGGCCGGCTGGTTGAAGGCGGTGCGATCGAGGTCGTAGCTGCCTTCGTTCCAGCTATAGGGCTTGTCGACGCTGACCACCTTGGCCAGGTCCATGCCGTTGAGGCCCGGAAAGGCGCGCGCCTTGGCCAGCGCGGCCTCGGCGTCCAACGATTCGCCAGCCACGATGCAGCCGTTCAACGCGCCCTTGTCGCGCAGGAGGCGCGTGAGGCGGCGCGTGTCGATGCCGGCGATGGCCACGATACCGTGGCGCTTCAAGTAATCGGGCAGGCTTTCGGTGCTGCGCCAGTTGCTGGCCCGGCGCGGTACGTCGCGCACGATCAGGCCGGCGGTATGCACATGGGCCGATTCGGCGTCCTCGGCGTTGCAGCCGGTGTTGCCGATGTGGGGATAGGTGAGGGTGACGATCTGGCGGGCATAGGAGGGATCGGTAAGGATCTCCTGATAGCCCGTCATCGCTGTGTTGAATACAACCTCGCCAACAGTTTCGCCAGTCGCGCCTACGGCGTGGCCGTGGAACACGCTGCCGTCTTCGAGGGCAAGCAGAGCGGGAATGGGCATGGGGGCCGCCTTTTAGGTGCAGCAAGGTCCGCAAGCCGCGGCAAAGCAGGCTTGTGGACCTTGGGTCAAGGAAAGTCTCGGGCGGGTTGAAATGATAGGCGGCAACGCGCTTTCTGTCCACCCGGAACGGATGGTGAAAGCCCAATCCGTTCCGCAGCACGTCAGCCGGCCTCGCGCTAGACTGACAGCCACTTAGCCAGGGAACTTGCCAAACTTCATGAATGCGAACGTCCTGCTGGATCCCATCCGACTCGACCGCCCAGACACGGACGTACGGGAAACCCCCTTCCCGTTCATGATCGCGCACGGCCAATTGCCCGATGAGGCACGCGGTGAGCTGGAGCGGGATTTCCCCAAGTACGCCAGCGCCGGTTTCTTCCCCTACGACCCCATCGACTGTGGCCCTTCGGTCAACGCCCTGGTGGCGCAAATGACCACGCCGCAGTTCGCCAGCGCCATCGGCCGCTACCTGGGCATCGAGAACCTGGGCCAATATCCCACCCTGGTAACGCTGTGCCGCGCACTGAACAAGCGCCATGGCACCATCCACACCGACAGCCGCTCCAAGGTCGCCACCGCCCTGCTCTATCTGAACACCCAGTGGCCGGACACCAGCGACGGCTGCCTGCGTTTTCTCAACCGCATCGACAACATCGACGACCTGGCCGCGCCGGAACTCAAGCCGCTGTACGGCGAGTTCGCAGTGTTCAAGCGCTGCGAGAATTCCTTCCACGGGCATCTACCCTACGAGGGCGAACGGCGCGTGATCCAGGTAGCGTGGCTGACCAGCGAAGAGGAAAAGCTGCGCAAGACCAAGCGCGGCAAATTCTCCCGAACGTTCAAGAAGCTGTTCGGCGTGCTCGACCGCAAGCTTGGCGCCGGCCGCGACCGCAACGCCGCGCACAAGGACTGACCGCCTCCCCGTTCGCCGGCCCATCGCGTAACATCGCCGCTTCGATCGCCTCGGGAGAAGCCATGTCACTGGTGTTTCTGCTGTCCCTGGCCTTGCAGGTCGCCTGCGCCGTGCACGTGGTGCGCAGCGGACGCCCGCTGTACTGGATCTGGCTGTTGCTGCTCGGGTCGTACCTGGCCGTGGCGGTTTACGTGCTGATCGCCGTGATTCCCGACCTGCGCCGCAACCCCGGCGGGCACAAGGTCGCCCGCCAGGCCATGAAGGTCATCGATCCGCAGCGCCGCCGGCGCGAACTCATGCGACAGCTGGAGCTGAGCAACACCGTCGACAATCGCCGCAAGCTTGCCGACGAATGCCTGCAGCAAGGCGACTTCGCCAATGCGCAGGAACTCTACCAGGGTTTGCTGACCGGCCTTTACGCCACCGATCCGCATTTCATGCTCGGACTCGCCCAGGCACAGGCCGGTGGCGAACAGTATGCCCAGGCGCGCGCCACGCTGGATGCGTTGATCCAGGCCAACCCCCATTACAAATCCAGCGACGGCCACCTGCTGTACGCGCGCTGCCTGGAGGAGTTGGGCGAAACCGAGGCGGCGCTTGAGGAATACCGCGTGCTCGCCGACAGCTATCCGGGCGAGGAAGGCCGCTTCCGTTATGGCCGCCTGCTCGCGCGCCATCAGCATCTGGACGAGGCGCGCAACGTTCTGCAAGCGCAACTCAAGCGCGCCAGATTGATGCCCGGCTACTACCGCCGCAAGGAACAGCAGTGGCTGAAGGCGGCACAGTTGGAACTCTCCCGCATCGGCGATTCCTGATTGCAAGCCGCGCTTGCGCCGGTGGCGATCAGGCCAGGTGCCAGAACACATAGGCGGCGAACACCGCATACAAACCGCCGGCCGGCAGCAACATGCGCGCATCAACCCGGCCGCGGCGAAACAACCACATCAGAAACGCGATCGCGGCCATCGTCACGACACCGGCCACGATCAACGGCGCGTCGAACATCCACGGCGTGGCGAACAGCGCCAAGGCGCTGGGAATGGTGGCCTGAATCATCATCGCACCGGAAATGTTGGCCAACGCCAGGCGCTCCTTGCCCTGGCGCACCCAGATCAGCGCGTTCATGGTCTCCGGCAGTTCCGTCGCCACCGGGCTCAAGACCAGTGCGACCAGATGCGGCGGCAAGTGCATGGCCACGCCGATAGTCTGGATCTGCAACACGAAGACATGCGAGGCATATGCAATCAACAACAGTGCCAGCGTCGTTTGCGCGAGCACGGCGATGAGCGATGGCGTCGCCGCGCGCGGCTGGAATTTCAGCGGTTCGAGCACGTCCTCCTCGGAACTGGCGTCGGCATCGCGCAACTCGCGCCACACGTAAAAACCGTAGGCAAGCAGAAACAGTGCGCCAAGCCACGGCTTGAACGCAAAGGCGACCAAGCCAAGCGCGCACTTCACGACAAAGATGGAAAGAAACCAGAACTGATCGCGCGCCAACCGCTTATCGTCGACGCGCACGCAATTGTCCGCGCGCGCCAGTCTGCGCCGGTTGCTCCATAAGGCCACCCCGACCACCGCATAGGCAACCGTAGCCAGCACCAGCGGCCCGCCGAGCGCGGCTCCCACGCCGATATCGCGCACCTGCGGCGAGCGCCCCAGAATCACCGCGACGAACGTCACCGCGCTTTCCGGCAATGCAGTGCCGAACGCGGCCAGCACCGTACCGGTGGCCGTGGCGCCGACATTGAGCTTCTGTCCCAGCCATTCGACACCGTTGACGAAATACTCGCAGGCCAGGTAGATGACCCCGGCCGAAAGCAGAAACAACACCGTCGTGATGAGCATGGATTTCCTTGGCCAGGCGAGCGAAAACCGATGGCACACGCACGATGCTCGCCCGGCCGGGTGAGTCGCGGTGGCCAAAGGTCTCGCCGGACCATCGCAAGGCGGACGCCTGCGATAACCATCCGTGCCATGAAGCGGACGCTTCAAGTGTGTTGACACGGATTTCCCAACACACGGGCGACAGCGCGCTCGCGACCAGGAATGGCTACTCCCCAATGGGTAATGCGGCCATGGTACAAGCGGCCCTGCAGCACGACAACCTGCACGCGGCCCGGCAAGGTCAGGGTACGGCTTTTGCCTGCCGCTCCAGCAGCAAATCATCGATGGCATAGGCGCCCGGCTTGCGCCCGACCAGCCACGCCGCCGCTTCCAGCGCGCCGCGCGCGAAGATCGAGCGGTCGGTTGCGCGATGGCTCAATTCGACCCGTTCACCCTGCCCCAGCAGCAAGGCGGTGTGCTCGCCCACCACATCGCCGCCACGCACCACCGCGAATCCGATGCTGCCTTGCCGGCGCGCACCCGGGCGCCCTTCGCGCACATAGACGCCGTCTTTCTCCAGCGTGGTTCCCCGCGCCTGAGCGGCAGCGTGCCCCAACGCAAGGGCGGTGCCGGACGGTGCATCTTCCTTGCGGCCGTGGTGCGTCTCGATGATTTCCAGATCCCAGTCCGGCAGCGCTGCCGCAGCCTGGCGCAACAGGCGCGCAAGGACTGCAACGCCAAGACTGAAATTTGCCGCGCGCAGCACGGGAATGTGCTTCTGGGCGTCGGCCAGGCGCGCGTCCAGCGCCGGGTCGATGCCGGTGGTACCGGTCACCAAGGCAACGCCATGTTGCGTGCAATACGCCAGTGCGGAGGAAAGCCCTTCCGGCCCGCTGAAATCGACCACCACGTCGATCGCCTGCGCCGCATCCCAGCCATGCGCATAGCGCAGCGAGGTGGACAACTCGCCGAACAGCGGCGTGCCATCGTAGGCCGATCCGGCTGAAACCACCGCCCGTACAAGCTCAAAGCGCCGGTCGTGACGCACCAGCGCAAGCAGCGCACTGCCCATGCGGCCGGAGGCACCATGGATGGCTAGACGGATGGCAGAAGGCATGCGCATGTTCCCGGAATTAACCGGAACAGGTTAACGCGTTTGCCCTAAGTGGCAACAGCGAGCGCGGGCTCCAGACCGTCAGGAGGTCACGCGCGACCAGAACTGCTTGACGCCATCCACCCAGGTCTTGGCGCGCGGTGTGTGTTGGTCGGCATCGTCATCGGCAAAGGTCGCCTCCAGCTTTTCCAGCAGTTCGCGCTGCTCGCGCGTCAACCTTACCGGCGTTTCCACCACCACGCGGCAGACCAGGTCGCCGGTGCGGCCACCGCGCACGGATTTGACACCGCGTCCGCGCAGCGTGAATTGCTGCCCGGTCTGTGTTTCGGGAGGAATCACGATGGAGACTTCGCCGTCGAGCGTCGGCACCTGCAGCTCCGCGCCCAATGCGGCCTGGGCGAAACGGATCGGCAGTTCGCAGTAAAGATTGTTGCCGTCGCGCTGGAAAATGTCGTGCTCGCGCACGCGCACTTCCACGTACAGATCGCCCGCCTCGGTGCCGGCGGGGCCCGCTTCGCCCTGTCCGGTCAGGCGAATGCGATCGCCGTTGTCCACGCCTGCGGGAATGCGTACCGACAGCGTGCGCGTTTCCTCCAGGCGCCCTTCGCCATGGCATTGCTTGCACGGCTTCTCGATCATCCGGCCGCTGCCGCCGCAATGCGGGCAGGCCTGCTGGATGGAGAAAATGCCGTTCTGCATGCGCACCCGGCCATGACCCTGGCAGGTCTTGCAGGTCACGGTCTTGCCGTCGTCCGAGCCGCTGCCGTTGCAGTGATGGCAATTGACCTGGGTGGGTACGTCGAACTTCTTCTCGGCGCCGAACACGGCTTCTTCCAGATCCAGCTCCATGATGTAGCGCAGATCCGCGCCACGGCGCGCCCGTCCACGGCCGCCGCCGAAAATGTCGCCGAAGATGTCCCCGAAGATATCGCCCATGTCGCCGAACCCGGCGCCACCGCGGCCGCCCATGCCGCCCTCGAAGGCGGCGTGGCCGTACTGGTCGTACATCGCGCGTTTCTGCCCGTCGGCCAGCACTTCGTAGGCTTCCTTGGCCTCCTTGAATTTTTCCTGCGCGTGCGGATCGTCCGGGCAGCGGTCCGGATGGTATTTCATGGCCAGGCGGCGGAAGGATTTTTTCAGATCCCCTTCGGTAACGGTTCGTTCGACGCCCAGGATTTCGTAGTAGTCACGCTTGCTCATTTCAGGATCCGCGATTCGATGCGCCGATCGGGAATGAACCAGATCGCTGCCACCGTGGCATAAAGTAGACACGACACCCACGGCGCCAGGAACGCCAACAGGATGCCAATGAGGTACATGGTGGCGGCCAGCTTGCCTTTCCAGTCGCGGCCCACCGCCTGCGCCAGCAGGGAATCGGGACCGCCGTTGGCCGCGATCAGGCAATACTGGAGCGGCATCCATGCGATCGCGCTCATCAGCAGCACCACGCCGTAGAGCGCCACCGGCAGGCGTGCGAAATGGTTCTCGCCCATCCAACCCGTCGCCACCGGCATCAGCGACAGCCAGAACAGCAAGTTGAGGTTGGCCCACAGCACCCCGCCATTGACCTTCTCGGCGGCATGCAGGAAGTGGTGGTGGTTGTTCCAGTAGATGCCGACATAAATGAAGCTCAGCACGTAGCTCAGAAACACCGGCCATTGCGGCAACAGAACATCCCAGCCGTCGCCGTGCGGCACCTTCAGTTCCAGCACCATGATCGTAATGATGATGGCCAATACGCCATCACTGAAGGCTTCGAGCCGCCCCTTTTCCATCGCATCCCCTCCAACGACAACGAGCGCCCCGAAAGGCGCTCGCTGCTCCAACCATACAACGGATCAGGCCGACTTGCCGTCGTTCTTCACTTCCGTGAACTCGGCATCGACCACGTCATCGGCATGTGCCGAGGCGCCGGGGCCTGCGCCGTGCGGCTGCGCGCCGGCATCGGCGGGGCCGCCCTGCGCGGCGGCGTAAAGCGACTGCGCCACCTGTTCGAGCTTGCTGATCTTCGCTTCGATGGCGGCCTTGTCGTCGCCGTCCTTGACCTTTTCCAGTTCCGACAGCGCGCCTTCGATTTCGCTCAGCTGACCGGGCACCTTGCCGCCGTGATCCTTCAAGGCGCTGCGCGTGGCGTGCACCAGCTGGTCAGCCTTGTTGCGCGTACCGACCAGTTCCTGGAACTTGCGGTCTTCTTCTTTGTTGGCTTCGGCGTCGGCGACCATGCGCTGGATTTCAGCTTCGGACAGGCCGGAACCGGCCTTGATCTCGATGCGCTGTTCCTTGCCGGTTTTCTTGTCCTTGGCCGACACGTGCAGGATGCCGTTGGCGTCGATGTCGAAGGTGACCTCGATCTGCGGCATGCCGCGCGGCGCCGGCTCGATGCCGGCCAGATCGAACTTGCCCAGCGACTTGTTGGCGCTAGCGCGATCGCGTTCACCCTGCAGCACGTGCACGGTCACGGCGGTCTGGTTGTCGTCGGCGGTGGAGAACACCTGCGAGGCCTTGGTCGGCACGGTGGTGTTCTTCTCGATCAGCTTGGTCATCACGCCGCCCATGGTTTCGATGCCCAGCGACAGCGGGGTGACGTCCAGCAGCAGCACATCCTTGACCGTACCGCCCAGCACGCCGCCCTGGATGGCTGCGCCGACGGCAACGGCTTCATCCGGGTTGACGTCCTTGCGCGGTTCCTTGCCGAAGAAATCCTTCACCGACTCCTGCACCTTGGGCATGCGGGTCTGGCCGCCGACGAGGATCACTTCGTCGATGTCGGACACGCGCAGGCCCGCGTCGTTGAGCGCGGTGCGGCAAGGTTCGATGGTTTTCTTCACCAGGTCTTCCACCAGCGCTTCGAGCTTGGCGCGGGTAAGCTTGATGTTCAGGTGCTTGGGACCGGAAGCGTCGGCGGTGACGTAGGGCAAGTTCACTTCGGTCTGGTGCGAGGACGACAGCTCGATCTTCGCGCGCTCGGCGGCGTCCTTCAGGCGCTGCAGCGCCAGCGGATCCTTGCGCAGGTCGATGCCCTGGTCCTTCTTGAATTCCTCGATCAGGTAATCGATGACGCGCATGTCGAAGTCTTCGCCGCCCAGGAACGTATCGCCGTTGGTGGCCAGCACTTCGAACTGTTTCTCGCCGTCGACTTCGGCGATCTCGATGATCGACACGTCGAAGGTGCCGCCACCAAGGTCGTACACGGCGATCTTGCGGTCGCCGCCCTTCTTGTCCAGGCCATAGGCCAGCGCGGCCGCGGTCGGCTCGTTGATGATGCGCTTGACTTCCAGGCCGGCGATCTTGCCGGCGTCCTTGGTCGCCTGGCGCTGGCTATCGTTGAAGTAGGCCGGCACCGTGATCACCGCTTCGGTGACTGTCTCGCCGAGATAGTCTTCGGCGGTCTTCTTCATTTTCATCAGCACCTTGGCGGAAATTTCCTGCGGTGCCATCTTCTTGCCGTCGGCCGTCTGCACCCAGGCGTCGCCGTTTTCGTGCGCGACGATGCCGTAGGGGACGATGTGCAGGTCTTTCTGCACTTCGGCGTCGGTGAACTTGCGCCCGATCAGGCGCTTGACCGCGTAGAAGGTGTTCTTTGGATTGGTGACGCTCTGGCGCTTGGCCGGCGCGCCGACCAGCACTTCGCCGTCCTTGGTGAAGGCCACGATCGACGGGGTGGTGCGATCGCCTTCGGAATTCTCGATAACTTTGGTGGTACTGCCATCCATGATGGCGACGCACGAATTGGTCGTGCCCAGGTCAATGCCAATGATCTTGCCCATGTGTGTGCTCCGGAATCTCGTGTGGCGGCCCCTCAGCCGCGAATGACTAGCAGATGGGGTTGCGCTAAAAATCGTTCAATACCAGCTGAACCCCGCAGTTCTGAAATTACAGGTGCCGTTCAGTCGTCCTTGGCCACGGCCACCAGTGCCGGACGCAACAATCGATCGTTCAACACATAGCCTTTCTGCAGCACGGTAACGACGGTGCCCGGGGCCTTGCCCGGCGCCTCGACCATGCTCACGGCGTGATGGCGCTCCGGATCAAGCGGCTGATCCAGCGGATCGACCTGCACCAGGCCGTTGTTGCCCGCAACGCGCAGCAATTCCTTCAGCGTGAGGCTCATGCCCTCGCGCATCGCGTTCACATCGCCGCCTTCGACCGCCAGGCCGCGCTCCAGGCCGTCATAGACAGGCAACAGGTCGTTCAGCAGCTTCTCGTTGGCGAAGCGGCGGGCCTGCTCCAGGTCGCGATGCAGGCGGCGGCGCTGGTTTTCCAGCTCGGCCTTTTCGCGCAGCACGGTATCGCGCAGTTCCCGGTTGTTCGCCTCCAGCTCGGCGAGCCTGGCCTTGAGTGCCTCCACCTCCTGCCCCGGCGGCGCGTTTTGCGCGCTGTTTTCCGGCATATCGGTCGGCGACGGTGAATCGCTGTTGTGCATGAATAACTCCAAACATCGTCCGGGCCGGCAGCGACTGCCGACCATCAAAATTCGCGGGCAAACCCGCCTCCCGAGGCGTTTTATAAGGCCGTGGCGGCCCTATTCAAGGCTTCGCTCAACAACCCGGCGGTGGCCTGCACCACGGGAATCACCCGCTCGTATGCCATCCGGGTCGGGCCGATCACGCCCACCGCGCCCAGCAACCGACCCTGGGCACCGTAGCTGGCGGTGACGACGCTGCAGCCATCCAGCGCGGCGAACCCCGACTCCTCACCGATGAATAATCGCACGCCCGGCGCCCTGGCGCAGACTTCCATCAGTTGCAGCAGCTCGTTTTTCTTCTGGAACGCCTCGAACAGCTCGCGCAGGCGATCCAGGTTGGCCAGTTCCGAATAGGACATCAGGTTGGTCTGGCCGCTGATCAAAACGTCTTCGCTCTGCGGGGCGAACGAGGCGGCCGCCAGTTCCACCGCGCTGGACAGCATCCTGTGCAGCTCGCTGCTGGCTTCGCGCAGTTCGCGCAAAAGGTGCGCGCGGATATCGTCCACGCGCAGGCCCACGAAATGCTCGTTGATGTAATTGGCCGCCTGCTCCAGCTCGCGTCCGTCCAGGGGCCTTGCCAACTGGATCACGCGGTTTTGCACCTGGTTGTCCGAAAACACCAGGATCACCAGCACCCGCGCATCGGGCAGCGCCACGAAATCGATGTGGCGCAGCGGGAAATCGGTCTGCCGCGGCACGGTGACCACACCGGCGAAATGGGTCATCGCCGACAAAAGGGCCGAGGCGTTGCCGACGAGGTCGCGCGCCGTGGAAGGGCCCGGCGGAAGCTCGCGCTGCAGGCGCACGATGTCGTCCTGCGGCAGCGGCTGCAGCTCGATCAGGCTGTCCACGAACAGGCGCAGCCCGCGTGGGGTCGGGATGCGACCGGCGGAAGTGTGGGGGGAGGCCACCAGCCCCGCTTCTTCGAGGTCCGCCATGATGTTGCGGATGGTCGCCGGGCTGACGTCCAGGCCCGACGAGCGCGACAGCGTGCGCGACCCCACCGGCTCGCCGTCGGCAAGATATTGCGCGATCAACGTGCGCAGCAAACGCCGCGCGCGGATGTCCAGTTCGTGGCCCTGTTGGTTTCGCATGCGCTGTGGCAGTCCGTGAGACGCTAAACAAATAAGGTTTGGGACGGGAGAATGCAAGAAATGGGACCCCGGCGGCGGCCTGCCCGGCCGCCTCGCTACTCAGCGCCTGCCCCTCCCCTTACAATTCCGCGAACCACTGCCGCCCTCGCACATGCTCACTTCCCTGTACGTCCGCCATCTCGCCGTCGTCGAAGAAGCCGATATCGCCTTCGGTCCGGGCCTGACCGTGGTCAGCGGGGAGACCGGCGCGGGCAAGTCGCTGCTGGTCGATGCCCTGATGCTGCTGGCCGGCGCGCGCGCCGACAGCAACATGGTGCGCGCCGGCAGCGACCGCGCCGAGCTGGTGGCCGAGTTCGACCTCAAAGGGCTGCCCCAAGCGCAAGACTGGCTCAAGCGCGAGGAGCTGGACGAAGACGGCGCCTGCCAGCTGCGCCGCGTCATCCGCGCCGAGGGCAGCTCACGCGCCTGGATCAACGGCCGCCCCGCCACCATCGGCCAGATGGCCGACCTGGCCGCACTGCTGGTGGAGATCCACGGCCAGCACGAGCACCAGGCGCTGCTGGAGCGCGCGCATCAGCTCAATCTGCTCGACGCCTATGCCGAAAACGAAACGCGCGTCGGCGAAGTGCGCGATCTTGCGCAGCAATGGCGCGAGCTGGGCGCGCGCATTCGCAAGCTCAGCGGCGGCGACGACCGCGGCCATCGCCTGGAACTGCTGCGCCACGAATTGGGCGAACTGGAAAAATGGGCGCTTGCGCCCACCCAGCTCGCCGAACTGGAGGCCAGCCACAAGCGCCTGGCCAACGCCGGCAAGCTCACCGAAGGCATCACCGGCGTGGTCGAGTTGCTCGACGGCGACAGCGAATTGGCGCTGCGCCAGTCGCTGGGGCGCGCGCATGCCGAACTCGGCCGCCTCGCCGCGCTCGACGAACGCCTGGCGCCGATGCTCGAACTGCTCGACAACGCGCAGATCCAACTCAACGAAGCCGTCGACGGGCTGGAGCACTACGCGCAGGATCTCGACCTCGACCCCGAGCGCTACGCCGAAGTGGACACCCACCTCACCCGCTTGCACGAACTCTCGCGCAAGCATCGCGTCCCCGTCGCCGAACTCGACGACAAGCGCGCCGCACTGCACGTCGAGCTGAGCGAGCTGGAAAACGCTGGCGAAGCGCTCGAACGGCTGTCCGCGCAGCGCGAACAGCTGCAGCGCGATTACGCCAAACTCGCCGAAGCGTTGAGCAAGACTCGCCAAGCCGCCGCCAAGCGCCTGGGCAAGGAAGTCAGCGCCCTGATGGGCGAACTGGGCATGGCGGGCGGCGTGCTGGACATAGCGCTGGAACCGGCCGAAGGCGGCGACCCGGATCCTCAAGGCCGCGAACGCTGCGAGCTGCTGGTCAGCGCCAATCCCGGCCAGCCGCCGCGCGCCTTGCGCAAGGTCGCCTCCGGCGGCGAGCTGGCGCGCATCAGCCTGGCGATCGAAGTGGCCACGCTCGGCAAGGACACCATTGGCTGCATGGTCTTTGACGAAGTCGATACCGGCATCGGCGGCGCAGTGGCCGAGGTGGTGGGACAAAAACTGCGCGCGTTGGGCGCGCGCTGCCAGGTGCTGTGCGTGACGCATCTGCCGCAGGTAGCGGCGCAGGGGCATGCGCATTTGCGCGTGAGCAAGCACAGCCAGGGCAAGTCCACGCAGACGCGCGTGGAATCGTTGAACACCGAAGGACGCCGCGACGAACTGGCGCGCATGCTGGGCGGCTTGGAGATCACGCGCGAAACGCGGGCGCATGCGAAAAAGATGCTGGAGCAGGCACAGGCGGTTTGAGGCGCGCATGGTCGGTTCTGATGAACCGCGCGCGTTCCGTACCCGTCCTTACCCCCGATTCGGCAACAGCCCCCGCTCGCTGGCAATGCGATACAAGTCCAATTCCGACCCCGCGCCCAGCTTGCCCATCAAACTGGCGCGGTGGATATAAACCGTCTTCTGCCCGATCCCCAGTTCCGCCGCCACCTGCTTGGGCGCGCGCCCCGCGGCCAGCAGCAGAAACACCTCGTGCTCGCGCGCGGTAAGGCGGTCGATCGGATCCAGGGTATCGTTCGGACGCTCGGCGCGCCGCTGGCGCAGGTCCGAGCTAAGAAACTGCTCGCCACGCATCACCGCGCGCAGCCCGGCCACCAGCTCCTCCGGCGCCGCGCCCTTGGTCACGTAGCCGCTGGCACCGCGCCGCAAGGCTTCCGATACGTAAGGCTCGCCATCGTGCATGCTCAGTACCACGATGCGCGTGCCCATGGCCACGCTGCGCAGATGCTCGATCAGCGGCAGGCCGCTGCCATCGGGGAGCGACAAATCCAACGCCACCAGGTCCGGGCGCCGCTGGCTGATCGCCTCGACCGCGTCGTCGGCGTTGCGGCATTCGGCCACGACTTCGAGATCAGGCTCCAGCTCGATGAGCCGCTTGAACCCCTCGCGAACAATGGCGTGATCGTCGACCAGAACAATGCTGTGCATGCATGCACTGTATCAGCCTGAGCGTCGGGTGGAAGCGGGCCGCATGTACCATTTGTCCATGCGACTCAAATCCCTCCTCTCCTTTACTTCCGGTCCGCTGCTGGGCCTGGGCTACGCCATCCTGTGGGCACTGCTGTGGCCCACCTCGCAGCCGGACTGGACCTTGCAGTTCGGCCTGCGCTTTGGCGTGCTGCTGCTCTCGCCGACCCGCTACTGGGGCTGGCTGATTGGCGGCGAGCTGCTCGCCACCGGCTTGATCGATTACCTGCATGGTTATGCGCTGGGCTGGCGCCTGTTCCTTTACGGCGACCTGCCCCAGCCGATCGTGGTAGCCATCTGCATGGGGCTGCTGCGCCGGGCCAACTTGAGGCCAAGCCTGCGCGATCCGGAAGAAGTGTCGCGCCTGCTGCTGTCGGCCGGCTTTACCGTAGTGGCCGCCACCACCACCGACGCCATGGCGATGGCGCTGGTCCACCCATGGCCGCCCGCCGGCTTGCTGCAGGCATTGGGCGACGAATTGCTGGGCAACTACGTCGGCCTGCTGCTGTTGGTGCCGCCGCTCATCCTGCTATGGCGCGCGCGTCCTTCCAGGCAGGAAATGTCGGACCTGCTGATGGACGGGTTGCTGGTGATGCTGCCGGCACTGGTGATCCTTTTGGTGCTTACCGAACAGGCCGCGCCGCAGCGTGAATTCGCGCGCATCCTGTCGCTGGCGCCGGTGATGTTTTTCGCCTTCCGCCACGGCTGGCGCGGCGCGAGCCTGTCGATGCTGGTGTCGAGCGTAGGCATGGCGCTGGTCGATCGGGTGTTCACCCATTCCATCCCCGGCGCGACCTCGCACATGTTCCTCGCCGTGGCCGGCACCGGCGCCTTGATGCTCGGATCGGCCACCGATGCGCTTCGCCGCAGCAGCGCGCGCGTGGCCGAGCAGAACGTCTACCTAGCAGCCGTCAACCGGCGGCTGGACCATCTCGCGCGCCAGCTGCGCGACGCCGCGCGCGGCAACATGCAGGCGGAAGAAAACCAGCGCCGCCACCTTGCCGCCGAACTGCACGACGAACTGGGCCAGAACCTCACCGCCATCCAGACCCACGTAAAGCTCGCGCAGAGCCGCCTGCAACAAGCGGGCATGGAAGACATCGGCACCTCCATCAACAGCATCCTCGGCCACATGCGCCGCGCGCTACACCGCCTGCTGGACGACCTGCGCCCGGCGGTGCTGGACGAGTTCGGCCTGATGCGCGCCTTGGACGAAGGCCCGATCCGCGACCTGATGGCCACCGCCGGCATGGCCTACCACACCGACCTGCACGGCGACCCGCGCCTGCTGGAAGAAGACATCCGCACCGCCATCTACCGCCTGGCCCAGGAAAGCGCCACCAACGCGGTCAAGCATGCCCAGGCCAGCGAATTCCGGCTGCGCCTGCGCATCGGCGAACGGGCCGGCTCCGCCCTGGCCCTGATGGATATCCGCGACAACGGCGTGGGCCTGCCCGAGCGCGTACCCCGCGGGGGCCGCGGTTTGCAGGGCATGCGTGACCGGGTTACCTCGCTGGGCGGCCTGTTCCGGCTGCGGCCGGACCGTCAGGGCGTGCATCTGCGCATTCTGCTGCGTAGCACCATTTCTCGTCGTGAAACCAGTGACTTGTGACACTGTAACTAGGAAATTTTCCAATACCCGGCTCGTAAAGGGTTCGTTAGGATCGCTGCATCGATGTGGGGGAGCCGCCATCGCAAGATGGTGAGCACGGGTCGGCCGTGGGGACGGCGGACCCGAAGAATGGCAGGACGCCATTCCGCCGGAGTCTGGACAAACGCACGTATCACGAGCAACTCGGGTACACAGCAGGTCAAGAGACAACGGTAAGCCGTAGGGTGAACAGGAGTTCTCCCGCGGCTTTTTTTATGCCCCTCTTCCGAGCCCCGCCTCCAGCACAAGCGCAAGCGATGCCTTCGCCCATGCTCGGGCCGGGCATCGGCAAAAACGTGTCAAGGCAGCTTATTTACCGCGCTTGGGACGCACGTACAGCACCAGGCTGTGGTCCTGGATCTCGTAGCCGTGCTTGGCGGCGATCTCGCGCTGCAGGCGCTCGATCTCCTCGCTGACGAACTCGATGACCTTTCCGCTGTCCACATCGATCATGTGGTCGTGGTGCTGGCCGCGATCCAGTTCGTAGACCGCCTGCCCGCCCTCGAAATTATGCTTGCTGAGGATGCCGGCGGCCTCGAACTGGGTTAACACCCGGTACACCGTGGCCAGGCCGATGTCTTCCTGATGGGCCAGCAGCTTCTTGTAGACGTCCTCGGCGGTAAGGTGCCGGACGCCGTCTTCCTCGAAGATCTGGAGGATGCGCATGCGGGGATGGGTGACCTTCAACCCGGCCTTGCGGAGTTCTTGAGTTTCCTGCTCCATTCGCAAGCTCCCGTTACGCGGTGGAATCCAGCCAGTAGTGTATCATTTGACCTCTTAACGATCCGGACGGACGCAATACGAATGCAAAAGCTGATTCGCACGCTGGGCTTCGCCACGCTGGCCATGTCTCTGGCCGGCTGCCATATCGTGTATACGCCCGACGTGGCCCAGGGCAATCTGTTCGACAAGACCATCGACAAGAACCTCGCCGACCAGCTCAAGCCGGGCCTGACCAAGCGTCAGGTGCTGGTGCTGATGGGCACCCCGTCCGTCGCCACCCCGTTTAACCAGAATCGTTGGGATTACGTGTCCACCTACTCGCATCGCGGCGGCAAGATGACGGTGAACACCATGAGCCTGTTCTTCAACAACGACGTGCTGGTGCGCACCCAGGGCAACCTGTACTTCCAGGACGCCCAGAAGCTGGTCAACCAGAGCAAGAAGTTCAAGACCAACTACAACGTCAACGACACTTCCGGCGACAAGGACACCAGCGGCAGCAGCAGCGGTGGGGATAGCGGCAGCGACGACAGCGGCGGCGACAACGGCAGCAGCGGCCACTGATTCCGGCCGGCCACGCGTGCCGCCAGGCGCGGCCAACGCCCCGGTCTAGCCAGCGCGACGGCGGCGCGCGTCCTTCGGGTCCAGGGTCAGCGGCCGATAGATTTCCACCCGGTCGCCATCGCGCAATACCTCATCCGGTTCCACGCGGCGGGAGAAAATGCCCAGCCGCGCACGGTCATAGACCACCTCGGGCATCTCCTTAAGGATGCCCGATCGCTCCACCGCCTCGGCCACCCGGCTGCCGGCCGGCAAGGTGACCTGGCGCAACAACTGTCGTCCCGGGGTGGCGCAAACCACCTCCACGGTAATGTCAGCCATAGATCCGTTCCGCCTCGCGGCAGAAATCGTCGACCATGCGGTTGGCCAGCCCCTGGAAGCCCAGTTTCAGCGCCGCGCCGCCGAGGCGTCCGGCATAATCGAAATCCAGCTCCAGGGCGACCTTGCAACCGTCCGTGCCGAGCGCGATGAAATCCCAAAAACCATCCAGGCTCTTGAATGGCCCGTTCACCAGGCTCACCTGCAGGCGGCGAGGACGATCGACGGTATTGCGTGTGGTAAAGCTATGGTGGAAGCCGGCAAACTTGAGATCCAGCCGCGCCACCAGCACATTTTCCCCGCGCTCGATCACCTCGGCGCTGGCACACCAGTTAAAGCGCTTTGGGTATGCTTCGACGTCATTGACCAGGTCGAACATTTGCGCCGGCGAGTATTTCACCAGGGCGCTGCGGCGGATTTCGATCACGGCAGCCTCATTCACATGGCTCAAGTCTGGCCCAGGCGGTCAAGCCGGCTAGGGCTACAAGCGTAAAGTTTAACGGACATGGCAAAGACGAAGGACAAAGAAAAAAAGCATGCCGGCGGCACCATCGCACTCAACAAGCGCGCCCGGCATGAATATCACATCGACCAGCGCTACGAGGCGGGGGTGGCCCTGCAAGGCTGGGAGGTAAAGGCGCTGCGTGCGGGCCGCATCAACTTCGGCGACGGCTATGCCGTGGTGCTGAAGGGGGAAATCTTCCTGGTCGGCACCTCCATCCCGCCCCTGATCAGCGCCTCCACCCACGTGGTGGCGGTGGACCGCCGCACCCGCAAACTGCTGCTGCACAAACAGGAAATCGACCAGCTGATCGGTGCCGTCGAGCGCAAAGGCTACACCCTCGTACCCATCGCCATGTACTGGAAAGGCAACAAGGTCAAAGTGGAAATCGGCCTGGCGCGCGGCAAGCAGGAACACGACAAACGCACCAGCGAAAAAGAACGCGACTGGCAGCGCGAAAAACAGCGCACCATGCGCGCGCATAACCGCAGCGCCTAAGAAAGAAGGTTGAAAGCCACCTCAACACCCTGCACGCTTGATATCCCAGGCAGCGGACAACATATATACTGTAAGACTTAAGCCATCTTTTCCCCGGGGGTGTCCTGGCTTCGACGGGGGTAGTGAGATAGCTTGGTGCATGCCGAGGGGGCAGCTTTCCTCGTTAATCCAGCCGCAAACTTATAGTTGCCAACGACGACAACTACGCTCTGGCCGCTTAAGGCCTAGCCCCGAACCCACTTGTGCCTGTGCTCGTGGATGTAGGGTCATTATCACAGGATCGCCCGAAGCTGCCGCCTGTCGGCAAGGGTTAAATCAAGCAGGCTGGTCCTTCGATGCGCTTCGCACTCTGTGCTGTCGCGGGACGAGATCCAACAGTGAGCTAAGCATGTAGTACCGGGCGTCAAGCGCCTTCGGACGCGGGTTCGACTCCCGCCACCTCCACCATACAATCGGCAAACTCTTTAATTTTAAAGAGAAAATTTGATGCCTCGCCTGACCCTCTGGGTATCACGCGAGGTATCAAATTGCCGAAACCTCTTCTGCTCAACCGACCAAGCGGGCTTTATGTCCGCTTTTTCGTGCCCGTCGATTTACAAAAGCGTGTTGGCTGCCGATACCTCATTCGAAGCCTGCGCGGCCAACGGGCCGATGCCGCTCGATTGGTCGCCGCTGCGCTGGGCTATGCTTTGAGCCGCGTGTTCGAACGACTCAGGAGAGAGGACGTGACAGACGCAAAGGGGCTTCTAGACATCGCGCTAGATGGGGTGAAGGATGGCAAGGTTTACGACATCGAACTCCCCAACGGAACAAAAATCCGAACGGACGGGAGTGAAGCCGAACATCAGCGTGTTCGAGAAACCATCACAGATTTGGAAAAAGCAGGTGCGTTCTCCCCTGCTCCATCGATGGCACCCGCCAATCCCAAAGTTGGATTGCTGTCCGAGCGCATCGAAAAATTCTTAGCCCAAATGAAAGTGCAAGAACGGAGTGAGACCAATCACTTCGATACTGCTTTCTCGCTCCGACTTTTCCTGGGATTGGTTGGAGACAAAGACCTGAGTGAAGTCTCACACGCAGACCTCGACACCTTCATGGACGCCTTGGCCCACTGGCCTTCCAACGCCTCCAAAAAGAAAGCCTATCAAGACCTCTCGCCCAAACAAGTGGTGGAAAAATCAAAGACGCGAGATGACCCAAGATTGGCAGCCCGCACCAAAGAAAAACACCTCGACCGGCTCCGCGTTTTCTTCAACAACTGTGTTGAAAGACGGCTACTGATTCACAACCCCTGTACGGGCCTGCGTGTCACATCCAAACAACAAGACGAACAAGAAACCCGCCAACCGTTTTCTGAAGAAGATTTACAAGTCATCTTTGACCCACAACATCACATCAACGCGCAACCGCATAAGTATTGGTCACCAATCCTTGGACTTTACACAGGCGCGCGGGTCAATGAGTTGGGGCAACTCCGTGTTGCGGATTTGGAAAAAATTGACGGCATCTGGGGCCTGCACATCCGCCATCAAGTCAAAAACAAAAGCTCCAAACGCTTTCTTCCCCTCCACCCTTCACTTCTAAAACTCGGCTTCGTGGAATACGTCCATGAAGTGAAAACGGCAGGTTTCGACTTGGTGTTTCCTGGCCTTCCATGGGGTGTGCATGGACCAGGAGATGGAATTGGGGATTGGTTCAATCGAACCTACCTTCGTAATACCTGCGAAATCTTTGACCCCACCAAAACCTTCCACAGTTTTCGCCACGTTTTTGCATCTTTGGCAGAAAGGTCCGACCTATCGGATTCAAGGATTGCCCGCCTGACAGGCCACAGTACAGGTACGTCCATTTTAAGGCGCCACTACATCCAACCCTCGACCCTGAAAGAGCGGATGGAAGACATGGCAAAAATTCGGTTTCCTGACTTAGACATCAAAATGATGAAGAAAGGATTCTTTGAGCCCTACTTCAAACGGGTGAAAGCGGTGGAAGATAGAGCTAAAAGAAACAAAAAATGAGGAAACTTCAATGGGCATCAATCAAGTAGAAGTCGATACGCATTGGAATTATTTTCTGTCTCTGGAAGAAGACTTTCTACACATATCCAGATACATCCAATTCCATAAAGACAACAATGAGACCTACTCCATTGAGTTCGCAAGACTTATTCTTGCAGCATGCTCAGAGGTCGATGTTGTCGCCAAAGCGATTACAAAAAACATGGGTAATTCAACCGCGAATATTCATGAACACATGAGCGCATTGCTTCATACGTACCCAGACATTCCCCGGCACAAGATCTTCATGGACAGATTTGGAATGGATGTAACGCCTTGGGAAAACTGGGGCCAGGGCAAGGCACCTGATTGGTGGAACAGTCATAACGCCATCAAACACGACAGGGGCGACCACTTCAAAGAAGCAAACCTCAAGAACACATTTCGTTCCATCGCCGGGCTATTTACCCTCCTCATCTACTATCTAAGGCAGGTAGGTGCGAAAGAAGTCCATCCTATACCCCGCATCCTCTCTACAGAGGACAATCTGACATCTTTCGCTACCGACCCAAGAAAGCGGATATTTCGCCTCTATCCACTCAACCCGTAATGTGAACTGAAAGCTTTGAGCATCGAGGGAAGCGCCTGACTACCCAAATGGGGGGCATATGAGCAACCACGATTTAGATGGTGTCAATGAAAACCCTGAAAAGAAGCAGGAATTATCCAAGGAAGAAAAACTTGCAAAAGAAAAAGCGAAATTTCTGGAAAAATTTGCAGCGGGTGATACCAACCACTTGCAAACCAAAGTTGCATGGGTTCTCAATCGTTACCCTTCGGCCAGAGACTCCGATGTAACTCTTCAGGTTCAATATTGGCGAACCTTCAATCGAGAGCTTCTGTCTGGCCCCAACACAGTGACCTTGGAGAATCTCTATAAGCTCACTCGCTTGACGGACATCGCAAGGGCACGAGCCAAAATTCAGAACGAATACCATCTGTTCCAAGCCTCTGAAGGTGTTCGCAAGCGGAGGGTAATCAAAGAAGGAGAAGAAAGGGAACGCCAGATTGATAACCCTCCACCAATTCAAACTTTGACCGTTTACTCGGATGAAAGTGGTAAAACTGAAAACTTCCTCATTGTTGGTAGCGTTTGGTTTCTCATCGGTGATGACGTCCACAATGTGGACGACGCACTAAACGAGTGGCGCGAGAGAACCGGCTTCAAGGAAGAACTTCATTTCACAAAAATCAATGACCGAAACATTGACCGGTACATGGAGGTTATCAACATCCTTGACACTTTTGCGGCAACCATTAGCTTCCGAGCAATCACAATAGAACGAAGAGGACATGGTGACATACCCAGAGTCCTCGATGACTTGCTGCTGCACCTTATTGTACGTGGCGTCCGTCATGAACATGAAAGTGGTCGAGCCCCACTTCCCCGCTCCATAAGTATCTTCAAGGATGCTGAAGAAGAAGCCCGCGACAAACTCTCTGTTGCAAACCTTGAGCTCACCTTGAAAAATGTTTCTAAAGCACAGTTCAACAATCAACTTCACGTATCGCTCGTCTACGCCATTGATTCAAAGACTCTCATCCCCATTCAGTTGGCCGACTTATTTATCGGAAGCCTCAATAGAACTTTAAATGTCGCCCAGAATGGCACCCATGCAAAAGATAGATTTGCAGCGGCATTCCTCGCCAGATTTGGCGGAGAGGGAGAGCAACAGCGTTATGAGCAAGGTGGAGACATGACCGTCATTGACCGGGTTTAGGTGGCGTCAAAACTTAACCACAAAAGAGACCCAGCATAGGTAACTGCGCATCAGGTTCAACCTGAGCAGAATGCGAACAATGCCATCTCGTGAGTGGTCATCAGCGACCAGCAACAGACCTTTCCCAGCCTCCAAATAAATTTTCTCGTTAGTAATACATAGCCTAGCGAATCAACCCGAAATCTCCTCGGACACTACGCCATCCACGTCCAATACAACTTTACCTTGAGTCTTGCGCGGCTCCGAGTATGTCGAAACAGGGATACTTGGTGGATGAAAGTTCCCATCATCCTCAATATTTCCAATTGCCTTAAGGTCAAGAGCAATCTTGACAATTCGGCGCTGAAACGGATATCGAGAGGCAAATAGCTTTAAGCAAAAGGGAACCACAATGAAGAAGAGAAAAAAGTAAACGCCGAGCGTAATGAGGAATCCAGGTCTTACCTGGAAACCAATCTTGTTGACTTGGTCGGGAATTTTTCCCAATTTGTCAATCGCATCGAGCAAAACAGCCAGTACGCCGGCTTTCACTACCCCCTCTCCAAACACCATAGACATTCGACCACTGATGCTCTCATAGCGCTCAGCCAGTCTTGCATCTATATATTTGAGCTGTTCAGTAGTACATGCGCAGAGTGGCTTGGCTAAAGACATCATGTAGCCCTCCACCTCAACGTCATAGTCTGTCAAATCATCATTCCATGATTTCACCCGGCGCAACATTGAAACAGGAAAAATCAACGCGCTTGCCGCCCAAAATAAGATGCATGCCAAGCCCAGCAATTGAGCCAGAAGGGCTACTGCTGGTGGTAGTAGTTTTGCCCAGTGGAGCAACGCCAAGATTGGAACTGGAATCCCAAACCCTATCGCAACGTTGCGAAGTCTTCTTTCCAATGCTTCAGCCTTCTTCCTTCTCTCTGAAGGCTCTTCTACTTCCACGTATGGCCTGCAACTTCCGAGATACCGAACTATTTCTTTGATATAGAGCATCGAGTTTCTCCCTCTCTTTTCAGGCTGACTTTTCGCATGCAACAACAGCGAATCTCCGTTGCTGAGGCACGAATTGCTGAATGCATTGTCTTGCCAAAGGTGCCTCGGCACAGTCTCAGAAACTAAGACCAGTCAGAACAACCGCACCTTGGACTTCCAGCCAAATTTGGTTGGGCATTTTCGTAAACATGCAGAGCATGTTTTTCTTATGAAACAGTGTCTTAGTTCAAGATTGTAGGGGATATAATAGTTAGATCATTGCAAGATCAAACAGAAGATCACGCCCAAATGGCGGCGTGGTGCGGTGTGACCAAATTTCCCCAAATGGTTACATCCAGCTCTAGCGATCAAACTCGCGTGGCCATAACTGCTTGATACAACTTCATTTTCAGGCTTCGATTTGCATTCGGGTGCTTTCGACACCCCGACACCGTGTATTCCTGCTTCCCGTCTTAGTCCTGTTTTCCACTGTAAATCAGCGATATCCGTCCGTCTTAGAGGCCTGTTGGTCTCGCCTCCCCTTGCGCATTCCGTGATCACCGGTTGGATGCGCACCCCAGCGTGCCAACCAAGGCATCGAAAATTTGGAATCGTCCAAACGGCTGGGAACAAGGGAAAATTCTTATGAATCTACAAATTCCATCCTTAAATCATGTTTTAACCAGTGCTCAGCGTTCTTGTCGCTATGACATCGAAGTGAGTCCAACAGGCAGTTTCCGCATCTCTTCAACCGACCCAGAAGACCATGCTCGTGCAATGCAGGCTTTAGACCTTTACAAACAATCGAATGCACCAGCACAACGACCTACGCCGCCCGTCAAAGTTTCTGCAACCCCTAAAATCAAAGAAGAAAAAGACGTCGAATTGCCTTCAAGCAAAGAGCCGGAAGGGCCACTTTTTAGCGAAGAACTGGTTCCTTATCTTCGTCACTTAAAGCAAAAGAAATACTCACGTACAACCTATGGCCAGACGACATACACGACCAAAATTTTCAAGGAACTGATTGGTGACAAGCCTCTTCGCAACATCACCTTCAGAGACATTGATACTTTCCTGCACGCCTTATCGGTTCTCCCGTCCAATGGACCCAAGAAGAAAGCATACCGTGGCATGCACACCATTGCTGTGGTCGAAAAAGCCGAAGACGTCACTCATGGGCGGATTTCCATCCAAACACAACAGAAGCACATTGACCGCCTGAAGGCGTTCTTCAAATGGTGTGTAGAACGTAAAGAGCATGCCTGAGAATCCACTAGAAAAGCTTCGTCTTTTCAAATTCTCTTCCGGCAGACCAAAGCCACGCATCCCCTTTACGACGAAAGACCTGCAACTTATCTTTTCCCCTGCCAACGACAAACATTTGAATGAGCCCCACAAGTTCTGGGTGCCTCGCATTGCCTACTACCAAGGCATGCGCATCAATGAAATTTCACAGCTATACGTCGATGACATCCGGGCAGAAGGAAAAGTGATGGGCATCAATGTTTCATCCGACCGTCCAGGGCAGAAGCTGAAAAATAGCAACTCAAAACGCTTCCTCCCCTTGCACCCCGCGTTGGTGAAGCTCGGCTTTTTAAAATACCTCAAAGAGGTCAAAGCCACGGGCTCCGCCCACTTATTCCCTGGCTTGAAATGGGGCGACAATGGTCCTGGACATCAAGTGAGTGCATGGTTCAACCGGACTTACTTGCGGAGCATCTGCGCCATCAAGGAAAAGCGCCAGACCTTCCACAGTTTTAGGCACACCTTTGCAACCTTTGGAGTGAGGTCGTGGCTGCCAGATTCTTGTATTTCCATCATGCTAGGCCACCTCCCCGGCGTCTCCCAGCTCAGACGCTGTTACGCTCACGATGCCACGCCATCTGAGCAAGCCGAAGACCTGGCTAAAATCAAATTTCCAGAGCTCACCATGTCCAAGTACAAGTCGGGACAATTCCGTACATACTTGACCATGGCTCGGGCGGTGGAAACCCGAGAAGAGCGAAGTTCAAAGTAGCGTCATTACTGCTTAAGGGGAGCACATGGATATTTTAGGCGTCAAGCCAGAAACGTGGTTTCCAGTGATAACCCTCATCCTAGGCGCTGTTGCGAAGGGATTCGGAGACCGTCTTTCCGACGCTCGAAAAACAAAAGCTGAAAAGGAAGCTCGACGCGAACAACGCCTGGATGCAGTCCAGTTACGCAGGGTGGAATTTCAACGTTCCACCCTGCTTGACTTGCAAAATGCCATGCAGAAATTGGCCCGTGCCACAGGTAAGGCAAGCCATGAAGACACCATGGCATTTCGACAAACGGGAGAATGGGGGAAAAACTTAGTCAGTGAAGAAGCGGACACGGGTTCCCTTGAGGGCCACACCAGTATCAATATTTTACGCGTTAGAGTCAGTGACAACTACATCAGAGCAGTCGCTGAGAAATTTTCCAGAGCATGTTCGCGCCACGTCCATTGCAAGAGTGAAGCGGAGTCAGACGCCTGCATAAATGAGATGTTCAAGTATATGCAAGAACTCAACGAGAGAATCGGCGAGATTCTACGTACTTTGGACAAGTTGGAAGACGAGGCATTGCACGACTACTGACTGACTCTTGATGATTAGCAGTGCCAGCCAAAATATCAAACAGGTGGAGCAATGGAAACCGCAATCTTCGGTCTGATTGGCGTAGTAGTAGGTGCCTTCCTGACCATCATCAAGGAATGGTGGTTCAAGGCTAAAGAGAAGGAGAAAAATGCCGAATATTTAGCGATTCTTATTACGTCTATGCTGGAAAGATTTGTAGTGGGATGTGCTGAAGTCGTAGCAGATGATGGTCTTTACCATGGCCAGCTAAACAGCCAAGGGGAGAGGGAGACTCATACAGTCCCACCTACTTTCGACCCTCTATCGATTCAAGTTGAATGGAAGGCTTTGCCAGCAAATCTGATGAATGACTTACTAAGTTTCCCGCTCGAAATTGAATCAGCCAGGACACAAATTGACGGTGCTTTAGAATTTGTTAGCAGCCCTCCCGACTATGAAGAATTCTTTGAAGAACGTCAGTATCAATATGCTCTTCTAGGTCTACGAGCTTCTAAGCTATCTGCGCAACTTCGTGCTCATGTGCGCCTCCCATCAAGACAAGGAGGCGGGCACAGCCCCGTTTCTTATATGCAGACACAGTTAGAAGAGATTGACCGTAGACGAGCGGAGCACGCAAAAGCTCATGCACTTGCCATAGCCTCACTTGAAACAGGCATCAAAATGGGGAAATAGGGATATGTACAACAATCGGAATTACTTTTTCCATTTTTTTTATCAATGGCATCAGTTTCATGCCAGCCCCTCACTAGATTTGCTACGGGCTTTCGTAGCTGGCATTGAAACCGATATAGACAACTCTATTTCTGAATTTAAAAACGCGGAATTTGAGACGGAAACTCTTGACCTTGATGATGAACGCATGCCCGAAGTCATCCGTTTCTACAAAGGTCTAGATGAAATGTCTTGGGACTTGGATACGTTATTCCTAAAACACTACCCGTCCATGAGGAGGAGTTCAGCGTTATTGATGATGTACGGTTCTCTTGAGAATGAACTCGACCTTCTCTGCTACAACGCTCAAAAATTTAAGAAGTATCGCGTTGACCTTGCCGACCTAAACCACAAAGGTATAGAACGCTCTGTAGCGTACCTTGAAAAAGTCGTTGGCTTAGACGGCATAAGGCAACATCGTTCGTGGGGAGAATTGTCCAAGGTAGCAAGGCTCCGTAACTGTATTGCCCATGCTAATGGCAAGATTGCCCAGGATGACAAAATCAACGATTACATAAAATCAAGGAGCGACCTTTCATTGATTTGCATCTACAGACACTATCAAATTTCACATATATGCATTGAGCGTGGGTATCTTGACCACGTTCTTCAATGCATGAACGAATTTACGTTACATATCAGCGAAAAGATGAACAGCATCAAGTGGGACTGAACCTACTGGAAGCATGTCCATCGTTCCCACTCCCCTCAGCTCTTCTTGGCCCGTGGAGCTTTCTTTTCTTTCACCTTTTCCCCAAGAGGCGGTAGGCGTCGTTCCAACTCTGCCTGGAACGCTACAGGGTCCGCTCCACACGCATGCAACCATCTACGGAGCTGCAAGGTGTCCAGCCTAATTCCTCCCCGCTCAACGGCTGAGATGTATTGCTGAGATAGCCCCGACTTGGCTGCCAATTGGACCTGGGTTAAGCCCCTGGACTTTCTGGCCTCAACCAAAAGCTTAAGAAAATCAGGGTATTCAGCCTCATGAATGCTCTTGCCCTTGGGCATGGATGTGCAGCTCGCTCGATGGTCTGAAGCGACGCTAAACAAGAACATGAGATACCCCATCTATTTGTACAAGTACATATGGTATTTTTGGTCCACGTCATCAAGGAACAGGACACCTATGAACGTGACAGCCACTTACCCGGCACCCGGCCAAGCCCAGGACTCCGCCAGCCATTACCAGGTGGAAGAACAATCCGATGGTCAACTGTGCTTCCAGACCTATCCCGCCACGAAACCCATCTTCACCTTCGATGCAACACTCATCATCGTTGGCTTTGCATTCCCAATTTTGCTGTTGGACTACGTCCTACTGACATTGGGGAACTACGCCCCTGCCCTGGTCACCACCCTCATGGCTGCTGGGGTGGCTTGGTTGTGCCTTCGTATTCTGCATAGGGAGCGTCGGGATGGAGTTCGTCCGTGCCGGTTTTATGTGTCGGATACCACGCTAAACATTCCACCGGCTCCGAACACCCACGGTTCGATGACGATGTTGCAAGCATCCAACATTGACCGCTTGGTCATACGTCAAACACTCGCGCACACCTCAAGCCTTGCGTATGGCTTTGGAACGGTTGGAGCAAAAGGGGCAGAAGCAAGGGACAGGCGCAATGGTTGGTTTGCCGACCGCTCTTTCATTTTAGAAGCCCAAAGTGCAGGGCGTGGGTACATGCTGGCCAGCGGCCTGGATGAGACCACTGTGCATGGCCTGATGAAGGCAGTCAGCCGAAAGTTGGGCTTCTAACGCAGGGAGCGTGCGATGAAGAAATTTTCTTTTAAAATGACGTTGCTCTTTTGCATCAGCGTGATTCTGACCGGATGCGGCTCATCCGGTCCAAGCGACAGCGATGTTCTCAAGGCTTACAAAGAATGGGTTGTGTACCGACAAAACAATGGTGAGTCGGCACTCCCTCTTCCTCCAGAAGCCATTGTTGACCATTGCGAGAAAGACAATGACCCACCCGTTAGCAATGCTGTCTTTTTCATCTGCTATGTGCGGTTTGGTGGTGCGAAAGACACCAACCTCAATCCCATCACACTGCAACGCGGCCCAGATGGACAATGGAGCCGGTCGGATTGAATGCACCTATGCGGTCTTACGATGGCTCTGCCTTCCATCAAGCATTTTTCAAGTACCGCTTAAGTCGTAACTTCGCATTGGTGAACTGGACATTAGAAGCGTCAAACGCATACGGGTCATAAGGCCAGTAGGAATGGTCTTGTCGTCCAGACAACCATTCCTTCATTTCCCGATACCGTGCACTTCTAGGCTTGGCTAAAGCCTCTTTGAGTTCCTGAAAACCATACACACCCCCACAGTCTTCCGGGGGTGCTGCATTTTCGCCAGCCAAACAGCGGGGATAGTTGCCACCATCCCCTTCCATGACTTCTTCCAAGTGGATGATGTGACGCCAGTCATCGCCCAAGTCGTAGACATATGTCAGGGTTCGAACGTGGTTGAAATACTTGGAAATCGGCACCAGCCAACTAGAGACCAGGAGTTTTTCTTGGAACTCATGGGGAAGACCAATAGCAATCTGCCCTACCCCTTCACCCACCAGAAACTCGTGCGAATGGCAATCAAGCCAACCAAAAGCATCCTGGGTGGCCACATGCAAATCCCAGAAGGTTGCAGATGTGGGAATTTCAATCCGTCGCCAAACCAAGGGCTCAGTTCTGTCCAGTTCGATGCGAAGGCGAAAGACTTGGGTTTGGAGGTCCAACGTCATCTTCGAACCTGCCTGACCATGCTTGAAAGCTCACCATTTTAAAGCATCTTTGTGACGTGTAGGCTCGGGATGATGAGCTGAACCTTGCGTCGGAAAATCATCCACCGCCCCATCTTCCTTGCTCTTTTCACTTTGGAACAGGGTTGGCAGTTCTTTGCGAAGCAGCTCCCTATCGGAATCTGGCAATGCGTTGAGCAAGTCCACCATCAAGGAAGACTTTTCTTCATCCAATTTGACGACAGAATTTCGAATCAAGGACAACGCTTCAACCTGTTCAGCTTTCAAGGCACCGATGTCCTTCTCCATCTCTCTCACTTCCACGCCTTGATTTGAAATGGTCTTTTTCAATTCCTGCACATGGTTGTCGTGAAGATGGACTTTGGACCTTAGCTTTTCGTGCGCTTCCATGGGCTTTCCTCCCATGGTGGCGAACATCTTGATACGCCAACGGTTCTCCTGTTCCCACCGGCTGAGTTTGATTTGCGCCAGTTTGCGCAAGTGTCGGCTTTGGTCTGCCTGAAATTGGTTGTCCAGTGATGCCGCCCGAGTGGCTTCGATGATTTTAAACAACTCATCCATTTCTTTCTGTAATTCATGGTACGTGGCAAACGCCTTGTCTAGTGCATCAATCAGCACCAAAGAACGTTCGAGTTCTTCAGCCTCTTCTTTGCTTTGAGGTGTCTGGGCAGTTTGCCGAAGGCGATAGGCCAAGGAACCTTGGCGTTGAATCAACGCAGGTGACATCGTCTTAGGTGTCTTAGACCCGAACAAGGAAGTAGATTTCTTCAATGCCCGTGTATGGGCCTGTAAGGGCTTCCCAGCCTCACGCCGCACATCGGCCAAGGCCTGAGCGTGTTGCGTATCCAATGCGCCCACATGGGCATTCTGGTAGACCTGGGCCACGGCCAACGCCTCCCGAAGGCTATCGCCCCGGTTCGTATAGATGCCTTTCCGTTCCATAGCAGATGCGGACTGCCCGAGAGTTGGTTGAGGCGTCAGGTTCAAGCCGAGGCGCTTGTAACTCTTGAACTCGTATTTGACATCCGAACCAACCTTCCGAGCATAGTCATTAGCGAGTTCGGACCAACGGCAGTTCAGCAGTTCAATGAACGCAGCGCCGAGGTGCATCTTGGAAAACTCGTGAAGCTTTGGCCCGAAGCCTGTCCCTTCACCTGTCTCGCCATCGTCTCCCTTCCCTACTTCTGCAAGGCCACGGGTTGGAAAATACAAGTGCGCGTGGAAGCCCTGCTTGTCCGATGGCTTGAGGTTTCCAAGCGCATCACGGTCTGCATCTCTATGCAGGCCCAAGGAAACAGGCGTATTCAACTCACTGGATATAAAGCGGGCCATCTCTTCGGCCAGGTCACCGGCTTGGTCATCGGACAGGCAAAACGGGATAGGGATGCGGTAATCGCGGGCTACCTGCGCATCTTTCCGCTTTTCAGCCAATTCAACCCGGTTCCAGAGTTGCTCGGGGTCGGTTGCCCAAGGCGGGGAATTCGGGGGTGCAATGGTCAAGGCGCGAACAATTTCTTCGCCCAACTCTCTCTTCCTGAAGTCATGCCAAACCTTGGCTTTTTCATCATAGAGGCGAAGACCTAAACGGTATGCAGCACCAGCCACAGCAGAGTGGCTTTTAGAGCGCGTGTGGACTTCCAAGTGGGGGCGTGCGTGCAGATGCATATGGTGTCCTCCATGAGAGATAGGAATAGGTCTTCCATGACCACTCCTGCATCAAAGCAGATAATCCATATATGTCAAGGATACTTTACATAATAAAGCTAACCTCACATATAGGTTGGCTAAGACGCTTTGAAGAGATGTTTCTCTGGTAGCTTGACTTTACGCGGGGTGTTGGTACAACACATAGACGCGCTCTTAATTCAAAAGATTTTGCAAGTAACTTTATAATTAAAAATTCAAATCATATGAACAATATAAAAACTAAAAACAATTCGCAAATAATACCACTTGTTATAATATTGACATTCTCATCAATGATTATATTTTTATCTGTGTATTTACTATTCTTTGAAAAATAACCTTCACCACCAATACCAAATCTTACACAACGTCACCTTGTTCATCAGAAGACAATCAGTATTTTTTGCGGCAAAAAATATTGCATATGTGACCATTAAAATTTCAACAAAAATTATCAAAGTGAAATGCGCGTCATATCCCATGCCAATGACTCCGCGTCTCTTAACGGATACATATATCAACGTTGCCAACATCAAAACGCTTAAAGAAAGGAATCCAAGAACAAATGGAAGAGGATATTCTTTGTACTTATCCAAAAAACAAAGTGCTGCTCCCACCAGGAAAAGTGCCGAAATTACGCACAAAATTCCTTTAAGCTTTGGGAAGAAAATTGGTGCCAACGCCACTATTCCAGAAGCAAATCCTAAAACAATGCAAGCGTAATCAAGCGCTATATCTCTGCTGAAAGTCAGGATGCATCCCGCCAACGTCATAAAAAGAAAAATTAAAGAAGCCGCAAGAACCCAAACAACTATCTTATTCGTGAAAATTGATTTCATGGCATTGACTTGTGTGTTCATGTACTTACGAACCTCAATTGGAAGTAGCGCTTACCGCAAACCTATCCAAGGCTCTACAGAGTTCATGAAGAAACCCTCCTTGATGTGCCTGTCAAGGTTTCGGCATGCCTGAGTTGATTTACCCCTAACCACAACCACGCTGACAGCCCCCTGTGCGCGTTTCGGCCATACACTGCCCGGTTCCCAGATTGTCACTGTCCAAGCCCTTCTAGGGCTCTCATTGATAGGAAAGCATTTAAGGGCGTGAAGACAATGTGACGAATTTCCTTGACATAACTGCGTCTTGAAGAGTAGCCCTTCCACGGGCAACATCCTGTATAGGGGAAATACAGGGGACCAACGATGGACACTTTTGACCAATGGATGGCTAGCCGTGACGGTTGGCTTCAGACGGCTGCGGCCAATCTCTTAGAAAAAGGAAAGCCAGACGCCACCGCCGTCAAGGCGCTAGCAGACCTATGCGTAGAAGAAGAACAGAAAAAGGTTATCCAGCTAAAACAAGTACCGCCAGGAACATTTTCAGCAGCTCAGACAGGCAAAGTTCTACGCCTACTTTGTATCCACGATTTGCAAGGCATCAACGCACTGGACCCATCGGCAAAGTTGGATTTTGAAGATGCCGACATCACCATCGTTTACGGACCCAATGGCTCTGGCAAATCGGGTTTCGCTCGGCTTCTTAAGCTAGCAACGGGGTCTAGAAAAAACGCACCTATCCTTACGAATGTCTACTCGAAGACAGTTGTAGACCAGCAAGCCACATTCGAGATATCTGAAAATGGCAGCCCATCCACCCAGACATGGCAGGCCACATCTGGACCTTTGGCAAAGCTAAAGCAAATACACGTCTACGATAGTGTTGTTGCAAAAAGTTACTTGGTAGACAAGGAAGAAGCCACTTATGAGCCAAGAAGGCTTCGATTCCTCAGTGCGCTTTCAGACGTTTGTGACCAAGTTCGAGATGAACTACAAGAACGACAAAGTAAGCTTTTCAGCAAACTCCCATCCATTCCCACCAATTTGTCACAAAGCCAATATGCATCTATACCAGGCGCGTTAAAGGCTGCTGACACGCCCGAACTTGTTAAGAAAAGAATTGCAAAGAAGAAAGACCACGACGATAGGCGGAAGCTTTTACAGGATACGGTCAAAACGACAGACCCATCCACTCGGCTCACTCAAATCACTTCTTCAATCAAAGCAATTGATAACACAACCTCAAAGTTGAAGTCCTTTGAGGAATCTCTATCAAAAGCATCCATAGAAAAGTTATCGGACAGCAAGAAGAAATCACTTGATGCTCGTAAAGCAGCCAACGACTTAGCCAAAACAACACTGACAGGCTCAAGCCTTGAAGGCATTGGAAGCACAACCTGGAAAGCAATGTGGGAAGCCGCCCGGACATATTCCACAACACTTACCCCGAGCCCATTGCCATTTCCACCGAACGAAGGCAACCCCTGCCCTCTTTGCCAAACCAACATCAGCAAAGACGCTGAAAGCAGACTCGCCACCTTCGAAAGCTTTGTAAAAGGCAAGGTGGAGAGTGATGCGAAGACTGCGGAAGCAGAATACACCGACCTCATCAAGACGCTTCCAGTACTTCCTTCAGAGGAAGACTGGTCTGCAATGTTTACAGTCGGCGGCCAACTTGCATCCTCCATCTACACTACCATCCGTGACACTTTGGAGAAGGCACGTCAAGGCGATTTCGAAACCATAAATGACGGCATCAAGCAAGCTGAATTTATAGCCCTTCATCAGGAAATATCTGATTATAAAAACCGACTAATGGAAGAGCAAAAGCTTCTCACTACCTCACTCGACGCCGACGGGTTGACTAAGCTTCAAAATGAATTGAACGACCTTCTCATGCTGGATTGGTGCCACGACAATCTCCAAGCAATCCTGGATGAGCTTGAACGCATCAAGAAGGTAGACCTTCTCAAGAAGGCGACCAAACGGACCAACACCACAGAAATAACCAAGAAGAAGACGGCGCTTGCAAAGGAGGAATTGGTTGGTGGATATCAAGACAGATTCGTCAAGGAGTTGAAGTTCTTTGGGGCTCAAAGAATATCCGTAAAACCAAACGAGGCATCCGGGGCCAAGGGCAAGGTCCGATTTCTGTTAAGCATCGAAGGCGCGGAGAAGAGCGCGCCGCTTGAAGAGATTCTTAGCGAGGGTGAAGCCCGCGTTGTTTCATTGGCTAACTTCCTTGCCGACACAAGCATCTCTCCCATCACCACGCCCTTTATCTTTGATGACCCAGTTTCGTCATTGGACGTCGAATTTGAGGAGCGTGTTGCTCAACGCATCATTGAATTGTCAAAAGAACGACAGGTCATTGTCTTCACCCACCGACTTTCCTTGGCCTGCCTGCTGAGAGATACATACAAGCGTTACGCAGAATCCCAAAAGCAAACAGGCAGTGGTAAAAAGGTTTCCCTCAAAGAAATCCTCCTTTGCCGCATAGAGAAAAGAATAGGCCTAACAGGTGGCCTCAACACACTTAGCGGCTCCATACCACAAGGCTTGGAAAGTCTTCTCGGCCGGGTCAAACAGGCCAAAGCCAAAGAAGAAGGCGGCGACCTAACAGGTTATCAGTCGGATGTAAAAAGCATTTGCAGCGACATGCGCATGCTGTGCGAGCGTTCCGTGGAAGAAATTTTACTTCTTGGGATTGTCACCCGCTTCAAGCGCGGCCTGAACACAAAAGACAAACTCCACCCACTCACAAAGATTGAGGCCAAAGATTGCACCCTCATCGATGACATGATGACAAGATATTCCGTCTTCGAACACTCTCAGTCGGTTGAAATTCCGTCAACACCTCCATCACTTGATGACTTGAAAACTGACATCGAAAATCTCAAGACATGGATAACGGAATTTAAGAAGAAGACGTCTTAGAAAAGAAAATCGCACGGCACTCACCACAATACGAACCCACTACACAGAAGACTTATCGTGAAAATCGTCATGGACGAAAAATTAAGAAAGTTACTTTGCTACGGAATACCCAACGAACTTGCAGAAAAGGCCATTAACGCTGGCCTTGGCGTAACGACCATCAAGGCGACAAGTCAAAAACTTTTAGTTAGTAACTATGGAATGTCTCGTGATGAAGCAAAATTTTTGTCGAATGCAGTAAAGCGAAAACCTATAGACCCGCGAGAAGCCCAACTCCTATTAGAACGTAGCAACTTCGTTTGCAACGCATGCAAGGGTGTAAAAAGCTCCGCCTATATCATCCATCACATTGAAGAATACGAGACAAGTCAAGACAACAGCTATCGAAACCTTATTGTTTTGTGCCCCAACGACCATGACCTTGCGCATCGAAGAGAGACCGCTTTGACGTTAAAGCTTACTCCTGACCAACTCAGGAAATGCAAAGTCTCATGGGAGGAAAAAGTAGAAGTCGCCAATACAGCAAGAGCCGCTCAGTCGATTGATATCAACGACGATGCCATCGACTATGTAAACGCCAATCGTATTGAAGAACTATGTCATGCGCTTTTTCATGAAATTCCAGAGACTTCGTATACAAACCACCTAAAATCTTATGGCATTTTGGACAGCAACGGCTCTTTCGACCAAAGATATGTACGCAAGCATTTATCGGGGGGAGCATATCTCTTTGACTATATGAGCAAAGGAGAGACGCATCACTACAAAGAGTTGATGGAAAAAATAGCCACAAAAGTTAACTTCTTTGACCTTAGTGAAACCCAGCGATTTACTTCTCTTCAACATATGGAGGGGAAATACGCATTCTTTGTTGGAGGCATAAGTAGCACAAGGCCGGACCTTCCCATAACCCGTAAAACGCCCGCCATCATGCTTCGCTATAGACGTAGAAATGTTCGCATAAGTTGGCCTACCGACCCTAACTTTCTGATGTCCATGTCTGCTATTAGTCGGATGGGCGAGAAACAAAGATATATCATCTACTGCTTAGTTAGGTCAGTGACAAAAGATGAGGATGACATTATCCACGTATCAGCCAGTCCGCTACTGGTCTCCTTTCCCAATCACTATGTTCATCGCAAGCCAGCAATTGCATATGACCGAGAATATGAGAGGTATAAGGAGCAAGGGTTGGTTGGAGATGACGACGAATGAATCAACAAAACTTGTCGAGTTCCCTACAGATGGCACGACCGGAATGGGTGCCCGAGTGGCTATGGGACAAGTATCTGCAAATTAAAGAGGAAGGTGGTGACAAGCCAGCTCCCGACGCCATCACTCATGTGTTGGAAAAACTCTTTGCAGACCAGCGATGCGAAGTGGTTTGGAAGGCCATGACCAAGCGCAAAGGCGAAGAATTCAAAGCTCTTAGGTCCAAACATGATTTCCTGAAAAAAAATCACGTACCAGACCCCAACTGGGATGATGTCAAGATGTGCCTCATCCGTATTCCCATTATGGCATCAGGACTCAGCGAAGAAGACAAGGTTCTACCTTCAAAAAGAGCCAAGCAAGGAGAGGAACTTGCTCGACTAGCTCGGCAATTGAGAAATGAGCTGATGGAAACAAGGCTCTCAAATCGTTGGCCACATCCACTGGCTTCGGATTTTGGAATGCAGATGTATGCGTTGACATCATCTAACCATCTTACCGAGGCGTCGAAACGGGCCATAGAAATTCTCAGAACAGATTCCGAAGAGGTATTTGGCGACCTTTGTGATGAGCTTGCTGCCCTTGCCTCTGCCGCAGAGACGTGGGCCTCCTGGGAATCATTGGTCAAGCAGCCCAACTCTTCGAACGCCGACCGGCTTCATTTCATTAGATGGATGACAGATTTTTTCAAAAGGATGTATGACTCTCCATTGCGAGAACCTGTAGCCGCCCTCACCAACGTGCTGTTTGATTGCAACTTGAGCGCACAGGACATTGCCAAGTTGGCTCCTTGAATAAAACTTGTGGCTTGCGCGCATTTTGTTCAATAGAGCAAATTTGCTCTTTGCAGACCGCTTCATTCAAATTTTCAATCTACGAACTGTGTGAATAATTGGACGCTACCTCGTGCGAGGTCATGCACTGCCAAACGGCAGTGATGCGACCAAGGTAACGCCATGCATCCACAACCGGGCGCATTACTAGCCTCTACCTTTCACGGCATAGACTTACCCGTCTATCCCATCGACGGGTGGGCAAGCGCACTAAATCCCGCCGTCATCTTGTCTGTCTTGGCAAGTGAACGCGTCATCAAACTGCTTATCGAATGGATAAAAGCTAAAAATGGCCGAAAGATTCGTGTCAAATTGGGACACGTTGTCATCGAGGCTACTAGCCCTTCTGAGGTGGGCAAAGTCTTTGTTTTACTGAAGAAACACGAAGTTCTTCCAAACCGCTCCGAAGACAGCGAACACTCTTAGCATGTATCAAACAAATGCAGATTCAGAGTGGCAAGGTGGTCGTGCAGCGGCCTGCAAAGCCGTAGACGTGAGTTCGATTCCCAGGAGAGGACTCGAACATTCCCCCAAACAAATCCATTTTAGGCGGTCAAACCCGTTGCTGACGCCTGCAAACGCGAATCATCAATGTTCATCCGTAACCCTTGGAAAACTGGTAGGGTTACGGGGTATCAAGTGAGGTATCAAATTTTTGCCGGTGAGTCGGTGACAGCCTGAAAACTCTTTTAGATTCAAAGAGCTGTTGCGGGTATCAATTCCAGAGTCCCGCCACCTCCACCATTATAGCCGCCTAAGTGTCTGATTCGCTTAGGCGGCTTTTTCGTTTGTTGGTCTGGATGGGTGTGGATTGGTCACGGATTGGTCACGGTTTGGTCAACTTTTGGTCTACCGTTTGGGGCAGGACGCGCAACTTTGTTTTGCTATACGCTCGGCCTAAATCGGGAGGTGTTCAATGGTCAAGGTAACCGTCTACCGGTTTGAAAACTACGATATCCGTATGGATGAAATCCAAAGATCTAACCGATACGCGACGAAGCAATGGATCGCTCGTTGGGGTTTCGAAGCTGTCGAGGCGACGGCCGTTGAAGTGCCGCGCGAGGATCTTGATGCTGACGGCCTAGCGCCAAGGGGATACAACCCTCATTCGAGAATAAGGCACGGTTTCCCGAGCTCGCTATGACTGCGCATATAGGTTGATGATTTACACGCGTGATGTCGCGCCAATCATGGGACAGGAGGCGGATATGGCAACGAAGAAAACCACCAGCAAGAAAGCCGCGAAAAAAATCGTCGTGAAAGCTCCAACGAAAAAGGAAGTTAAGGACGCGGCCAAGCAATTGCCGAAGGGTCATCCATCCGCCGGACGAGTGCTCCGCGAGCGCGAAACCGCGCTGAAAAAAGGCAAGAAGCCAGGCAAATAGACCTGACTCGAAATCAGGCGGGAGAGCGCTCAACCAGATCGTTGGCCTCGGCCAACGCCTGAGGATCATCCGCTCGCACGCGCGTCTCAATTGAAGCAATCAGTTTTTCCAAGTTGTCCGTCATTGATCTTGTCCGTCCACGATGACGCGGCTGGACGCCTATCAGGGCTCATTCGTAACCAAGTGCGCCTTGCAGCTGGCAACACTGGTATTTGTTCGCCCTGGCGAACTGGCAAGCAGCGCGGTCATCGACTGAGAGGGCTCCATGCGAGCGAGGTCAGCAACTTTCCAAGTGCCATGGAACGTGCGGTGTCGGCCCGCAAAAACGGGCATCGGGCAATCCATTGCCCGACCGGGCAAAAAATTGCCCGCTTCGTCTTCAATAAAATCAATGCTTTGAAAATGAGCGGGCAATCGGTTGCCCGATTCCCCTGGAAAATCGGCGTTTTCGGCGATGGCATGCGCAATCATCTGCGGCAACATGCCACCGATATCCGTCTAAATCGTTGATATACATCCACCTTGTTTGAACAAGGACACATTGGCACGCCAATTGCTGATAGCCCCATGGTCATCCCCATGGATGGCACCACGCGCCATGAGGCGCGCGTGACAACAAAGGAACTCCTGTCATGCCAACACCCGCCTATATCAGCATCAACGGTAAGACCCAGGGCAATATCACCAAGGGCGCCTTCACCGCCGATTCCGTCGGCAACGTCTATGTGGAAGGCCACGAAGACCAGATCCTCGTGCAGGAAATCGAACACCGCGTGACCACCCCGACTGATCCGCAAAGCGGTCAACCCTCGGGCCAGCGCGTGCACAAGCCGTTGGTATTCACCTGTGCACTCAATAAGGCCGTGCCGTTGATGTATCAGTCACTCGCCTCCGGCGAGATGCTGCCGAACGTGGAAGTGCAGTGGTTTCGCACCTCGGCCGATGGCAAGCAGGAACACTTTCTCACCACCAAGCTCGAAGACGCCACCATCGTGGACATCACGACTGTGCTGCCGCACGCGCTGGATGCGACGAAGGCCGACTTCACCCAGCTAATCAAGGTCGCGTTGGCCTCCCGCAAAATCTCCTGGACCCACTCTATCGCCGGCACCGAAGCCTCGGACGACTGGCGCAAGCCGATGGAAGCCTGAGGGTTGGCACACATCGCGGCCCGTCCTGCGGCGGGCTGCAATGTCATACATGTGATGTCGGCGCTACCTGATACGCGCCGGGAGGCGTCGCCGCTAGCGTGATGTCGCGGGACGTCTGTTGCTCACTCATCGACCAGAAAGGATGCCGTCGCGATGCCGCGTCAATCGGATTTGCGCTTTACCTTCGCTCTATCGCCTTCGGGCGACACGA